>Ga0193752_1001040_pt1 | contig 24312 bp, 17 predicted proteins | sample H1c1metaG_FD_144924 | JGI IMG/M metagenome (GOLD analysis project Ga0193752, IMG submission 144924) | Soil microbial communities from a riparian zone of the East river system, Colorado, United States - H1c1 | ecosystem: Environmental > Terrestrial > Soil > Riparian zone | place: USA: East River...
TCAAATCCCATTGTGTATCTGTTAAATCCATCCTCTATTATACTGCCTGCTAAGTTCTTTTTTGCAGTATCAAAAAACGAATTTTTAAGAGTGAAAAGTTAATTATCCATTTTTGAGATGGCTTCTAGTTCTATTCTCAGTGATTCATGGTGCGAAAGAGACCCTTATGGTGATAAGGAGAGCGATTCTCTTTTTTATTCATGGAGAAATTTCAGTGATATTATTAAGCATCGCACCCGATATGTTTTTTTTAAAAACACATTTAAAACCGAAGACGATGGAATGGAACCTTACGAAGTACTGGACAAAATCGGTGAAGTAGTATATGGCATGCAGAATCTGTACAATACATTTGATGTCGCGCCTCTCTTTCCAACCATTGATTTCTACCGCGTCCGTCAGCACAAGCTGAAAAATGAAGCAAAGTCGGCCTCTGGACTTGGCTCTCCTCCCAATGAAATAGCAATGGTTAACAGAATGAGCCCTGCTGGTATTTCTATGTTTTATTGCTCTGATGATGAAAGTACTGCTATAGCGGAAGTGTTAAATGAAAAGGATCGTGCGAAAAAGTACATAACAGTCGGTTGTTTTCAAAATACCAGACCTTTAAACATTATCAATTTGAACCATCTTAAAAACGTTAGTTTGTTCGAACTAGATAAGAGTGAGTTCTATCAAGCTGTTCAATTTCTTTGGCGGTTTCGTGCTGAAATATCAAAAGCTGTTTCTAGAGACGGAGCGGAGCACTACGAGTACGTGCCTACCCAAGTTGTTACTGAATATTTTCGCGACGTTTTTTCAACGAAATACAAAATCAAAATAGATGGAATTCAATATCCCAGTGTGAAAAGAAAAGGGAAGTCGTGTTTTGTGCTATTTTTCAATCCGAATGACATAGTAGATTCTCATCCACCCAGGAAACCCAAAAGTGTAAAATCTTCCGTGATGAACAGTTCATCCAAGGCTTCACTTGTATTACTTAACAAATCGGTCAAAACATTTAAGTGGTGCGATAACACAAAACAATCCTCCCATTTTTGAGGGACCTTTTCTACTGTTGCCCTAAATAGCCACAATGTCGAATTGGTCAATTCCCGATCTAACTACCATCCTCTATTGAGGTAAAAATGGGCGTATGTCTCCATCAATCAAAGCCACCTGCATAAATGCAATCAAACCCATTTTCGCTGATTCATAAGCTTCAGTAGCTTCTGTTTCAGGAGTTGCCATCGGGGGCGCATTTTCAAATACAGCTCCCAATCGCCTTTGGTCCGCCTTGGAAATTTCAATAATCTGATTTTTTCCGGTAGCAAGCCCTTCCTCGAATTCTTCCATAAAAGGAACAAATGTCAGAATAGCTGTGCGCAGTTGTTGGACAGCATTGTTAAATGCGCGATTGGTCTCACCTGTAAATAAAAACTGATTTGTGGTGGCAAATCTGAGCAGATATTCGTTTAAGCTCTCCAAGCTTTCCGATTCATGAACCGTGGTTTCAATTTTTACACGCAAGTCAGTGTATGCTTTATACCTGAACTCATTAATCTGACGATTTGTATCCATTTTGGCAACATAGATACTGATCGCAATAAGAAGAGCGAGATTTATACAACTCAAAACAGGATTTAATGTGCCACCCACATAGTCACCGAATACGCCCCAGTTCTGCGGATTATTTGAAAGATCTGTTTTGCCAAAATGAGAAATGTAGAAAGCAATTGGAATCAGGCAAAGCCCCACTCCAATACAAAGTATTATTATTACACTTAACTTAAGAGATCTCATAAGATATAGAATGGACGTTGTACTGTAAGGTATGTAGAGTTATGATACCCTCAATAAAAGGCGCGCTAAAATGAACTGGTCTGAATATGAAAACGAAGTTTACGAAGAATGCCGTGTCCATTTTCCAAATGCGGTTGTGTCTCGTAATGTCAAACGAGTGGGCCGATTTTCCAAAAAGTTTAGGCAGATCGACATATTGATTGAAGAAAATGTCGAAGGAGTTACTATTACATGGGTGGTGGATTGCAAGCTTTACAACATAAAGGTCAATGTAAAACAGGTTGAGTCGTTCATCAGTATGGTTGATGATATTGGCGCCGACAAAGGAATCTTGATAACGGAAATTGGGTATTCGCAGGCGGCATTGAATCGTGCGCATTTCAATCCACAACATATCGAACTGGACATCTACAGTCTCAAAGAACTGAAAAGCGTATTCCACGGAACAATTGCAATTCCATACGCAGGTGAAAATGGAGCAATAATATTTTCGCCTCTGGGTTGGATTATCGATGCCGCGAAAAGAAATGGCTCAATCTGTCTCCTTTACCAAAGAGGATTTGTGCTTGAGGATGTAGGTGTAAGCAGAGAAGTTGCTTATGTCAATTTACGGGACAGAAAGGCCTCTGGTGAAAGTCTTTCTGATCTTATTGCCATTCAGGAGCAAGACATGCGAGATAATTTACCAGTCAAGAGTATTACGTATCAGGAATCGGTAAAACGTACTGATTCGCGAACACTAATTCGAAAAGCAGATATCGCAGGTTACCCTGGATTGGAGTTAACCGGATTTATCGAATTTCCCGACTTCATTTTCTTCTGCGTATGGTTTACACCAGAGAATACCATTCAGAGAAATATTCGAAAATTGGAGTTTGTGATGAAGACGGCAATGCCTGTAAATGTCAAGCAAATAAACATATTCAAAGCATAGCTCGTGCGTGTGTGGACCGCCACTCTACCGTAAATAGATAGGTACCATCAGCAAGATCGACGTCGTGCACTCATGAAAGCAACCGAACCGAAGGGTCGAAATTTTTCAATGTTGTTCTCTCAGGGATAAACTTCCACTGCTTTTTAAGCGGCTGCCAAACAGAATCCTTCTCTATAAGTTCATAGAGTTGAGGTCCGCTTAAATTACCTTCCCATAAAGGTTGCTCTGGAGAGTTACTAATACTATCGCCGTTAAAGAAAGGTTGGTTGCTATTCATCATTGCTTCAATCACTGATGCTGAAACTCCCTTAATTGGTTCGTATAATATTTCGACTTGACTTGTAAGTAGAATGTACAACTCGAATAGACTAATTTTTAATATTCCGTCTCCTTGCAAAGTATCATCATTATCAAAGCTAAGACTCACAATTAGCGGGACAATTTGGGTACCTGATCGAACGTTTACACCTGTAATTTGCGTGAATCGTTTTGGTTCGTCACGCACAAAGTCTTCAATTTCTCTCAGTTGAGCGGCAGCCTCTATTGAATAGCGCTGCAAGTCCTTTTTATGACTTTGCAAGTAACGTACAGATCTAATGCTGTTTTTAATCTCTACAATAAATAGAATATTATCCTTCATTGCGATAACATCAATTTCACCTTCCGTCCCAGTAGACCGTTTATACTTTCTGGAATTAATCGCCTCAAAACCGGAACCCCTAAACCAATTCGCAAGATCATTTTCAAGTTCCTTAGATTGTAAAATATGATAAGGATTACCATCCACTTCACTTGCAATATTCTCAGCCTTTAAATGGTTGGATTGCGTGTAATACCAAGCCATTGACTTGTAGAAGTCACCTAACCATAGTAGCCCATTTGGTGTCTCAATAAACGGACGCTCAAGAATATCAGGCAAAGGTGCTTCAACTTTTTCCAAATCAACCGTGAGAAATTGTAAGATGCTTTCTACCTCCCCTTTGCTCCATTCAAAATACCCTATAATCGCGCTCGATAGAGCTTCCCGACTTAATAGCAAAATATTATCTGACTTAGGAAACCAGTTGTTAAATCTTGAATTCTCCTCCCGATCAGGGCCAGCAACAACCTCATCATCAGAATTTCGAAAAATAATTCTACCTGGTGGAATAAGGTTAAATGATAACACATTAAGGAGCTCAAGAACCTTAATCATATCCACTTGTGCCGCAGTATTGATAATAGAACCAGGCAGCCTGTGAAACTTCCACCATGCAAGAGAAGTTTCACCTTCTCCATTTCTGCTCCCCCACCATTTTATAAGATTCTGCGGATCATCCTGAACATGCTCAGGAACAGTTTGTCGAAAGAGAAATTGCTGTTCATAAGAATACTTTCGATCATTATTATCATAGACGCCTTTGTGACCGTTGGTTTCTATTTCGGCCTCTTGGTATTCAGAATCCAAGAACAAAAATTCCGCATGTCCAGCCAGATATAATTCAGAGTGATACTCTTGACGCATATGTTGCAAATAAAACTCAACACACTCTCTTAATAATTTGACTTCAGGAGACAAATTTAAGGCTGGTCTTTTTGAAGAATCAAGTACTGCATCAGGTGTATTTTCCGGAGGGCATATTTCGCTCCACCGATAAGCAAGGTCTTTTGACGTCGCGTTGTCAAAAATGCTTTCATCAGGGTTTGAAGATTGATTTCGCTTCACTCTCAACCAGCGATTGATAACCAATATCAGATTGTATCTGACATCGTTCAAGAGCTTTCTGTTATTTATATGGTAAGAAGAATTTCTTTTGTAGTCTACATAATAACTCGTGATATGCAATAGCAATTCCTCTACAGAGTACATTTTAACGATGTTCTCATAAAATCTTTGCTTGCCGGTCCATGTTTCCAGATTGTGCGAAATGAATTCAACCTCCTTGACAAGATTAATCCCAAAACGGTCGTTAACTTGAATTGCCTTCTTCAAGGCCAGTAAGTGCGCGGGTAAATTGAAAGCCTTTTGAATCTTAAAGAAGTACGCACACGTTCGCGGTTGGTTTTTCCAAATAATTGCAGTTACATTTTCATTGCAATATTCATTCTTCTCGAAATAATTTAATACAATTTCCCTTGAATAGTTCGACTTAAGTAAAAGTTCAACATACTTTGTCGCTACCTCAGACTGCCAAAAGGCTGACCATCTCAGAACAAATAACTTCACCCCAACAAATTCCACAAAGTCCTCAGGTGATAAAGTCAAAAGAAGAGGTGCGATCTCATGAAATAGGTGCTTCGCATTTTTCCTGCATTTTCCTAAAACTATTTCCAATGTACTCATTCGACAATCGTACTATTAACCAATCAGAGGAGTGAAGTCAAACCTAATTTCGATTCAAATTAGAAGCGAGAAAACGTTCATCAACCTTCAATTATTCCCAATTCTCTTAAAATGTCATACTTAAATTTACTCATAGGTCGTTTATGGAAGTCTTGAGTATTTAGTTCAACTCCCAATGCCATCCTGTAAATTTCCGCGTCAGTTAAATTGGCCTTAGGGAAAGCGGTTTTTAGGCTTTTTAAATATTCTTTTGAATAAGCCGCTTTGAGCTTTATCAAATCATCCAACTCTGCGTGATGTGCATTGTACATTGTATCTACTTCTAATTCTTTTAACGTGTTCCGGACCTTCTTACTTACTCCGTAAGTTGATTGAACGAAAATTCTATACACATTAAGGTTGACCGAATAAAAATAATTGAATCGAAATTCATTCGTCTGATCGGAATCAACATAAGGATGGACGTGCTCAGATAATTTAAGTATCGTGTCTCCTTTGGAGGAACTATTACAGATATTACAGCTGGGAATTAAATTGAAAAACGAAAGCGCAAAAAGCGGGTACTTCGATTGAGGGAACCAATGATCAAACTGTGGTCTCATTAACTTGCCACCGTCGGTAGTAGTCATAGTAGTTGTGTATGTTCTGTTGCAGTAGGTACAGGAACGCCTGTTAAGGCTTTTGGCCAAATGGTACGCACTATACTGCCCTCCAGGGTCCTTCTTGACGAACCAGTTATCATAGTCAACAATTTTGTTGATTACTTCAAACACCGAAGCAATAATAGACTGCACCTGCTTTTCCTCCTCAGTCAGGTCACTTGTTTTATTCATGATCTTAATCCATTCGTTGTAGTTCAATCCCGGAATAAGATCATTCCATATTGTTCGATCCATGCCTTCTATCTCCGTTGGTTCGCAACCAATTAGTAGCTCAACATTCAAATCATCCCTAAAATATTCCAAAATTTTCAGAGGGATGTTTTCGATGGCTTTAATCTTTCCTCTGCATATTTTACAATCAACTTTACCGCAATTTTTTGCAGCTCCCACGTCATCACATGCACCGATTTTTTTCCAGATAAAGCAACGCACCGCTGATCGATGCTGATCCAAGGCCATCTTTACTTCCGAACTATTGGGATTAATATAGAGCATTACGAATTTTTTGATAAAGTGATCCCTAATTCCATGGCTAACTCATTCAGTCTTTGCATTTTCCCTTCGCGATCCAGAGCTGCTATTTCCTCTTGTTCAAATTCCTCATCATACATCGCTTTTAACTTGATCCGTATTAGTGGCTCGCCAATTACATTAATGATCTGTTTGTAATAATCCTGAGTTTCAAATGGAATCTTTGACAAGGTCTCTTCAAACTCTAACTCGCTAATTTCCTCCTTAAGTTTCAGCTCCATAATTCCTTTAAGCTCAAGCTCAATACTGGCTAGTTCGAACTTTTCAGGAGTACTTAAATCCCCCAGCCTTCTTTTTTTGAAAGCCTTTCGCTGATTACTCAGCTTTGAAAAATTCAGAAACAAAATAGCTTCCTCTATTTTTCTTTTTGCCCATTCTCCCATAAAGCCATTCTCCATGAAGAAGTCGTTTGCCAGAAGGTCATGTATATTAGAACCAAAAGTTAGTTCCATTTGCTCTGAATTCCGCTCCTCACCCATTTTCAACGTATAGTTGCTCGTTAAGTCCGAAAGAATGTAAGGCGAATGGGTTACAAGGCAAAAATTCAAGGCGCTTACCTCGGACAATTCGAGCTTCCGAATATTAGTTATCAAGTAATTGATAAAAAGCCTTTGTAGTTCTGGATGATAGTATAGCTCAATCTCATCTAATACAATATTAATCATACTGTATGCGATCAAACCGTCTTTTGTATTAACCGAATCAATGTTCTTAATGTGATAAAGAATTGAACTAAGAGAATACACGAGTTGTTTCTCGCCTGAACTCAATTTATGAAATGGACTTTCTATTTTATCTTCCGCTACTAGTGTGATATCAGACGAAAATATAGAAGGCGGAATAAACTCGAGAATGTCTTTACCATCTACACTTGCCATAAAGTTTTCCAGTCGAGTGCTCTCCGCCTCGATGTCGACTTCAAATTGGTCCGTCTTGGGCCAGTATTCGTACTTCCAGTAATTAATCGCCTGTTTCAATTTATAAGTTACATGACTACTGTTATTCTTCAGACGTTTAACTAGATCCTCCAATTTTGTCTCGCTAAGAAATGCAATTCTACGTTTGCTAAAATAACCGTCATACTGTGGATATGTCACTGCAATTCGCACGAGCTTCCTTATTATATAATCCTGAGCGCACTTGACAGCTTCTGATTTTTCTGCTAAACGATCCGCTGGAATATTAAATACATCCGCCACGGTCTTCAAAATAAACGCTTTGTCGTCTTTAAACTTGCTATAAGGGACTTTAGTGTCATCTTCTCTTTCAAATAGAATTTCATTTTTCTCACTTTGTAAGTTGAATGTTATTTTAATCGCTTTTTGCTTTTCCGTTATCTGACGCAAACCAATATCTTCTCTGTCTGCCACAGGACTTAATAGGTTGGCCAGCAGTCTCGATTTTACGAATTCATTTTCTTTATTGATGTCGACAATTCCTTTTGTCCTCATTGGATTCAAAACTATTGGTGCTTGATATGCATCGTTTTTGTGAAACAAGCCCCTTATCCAATCTCCATATTCAACGCTATTGAGAGCATACTGCGAGTGATTTATACCAATCGTGTAAAATAAATACTTGAAATGTTCCTTCTTCATTTCCTGTACCCCGATATCAGGCACCGAAATAAATTCATCGCCCGACAATAAATATTCCTGTATGCGTATTTTTTCGTCCTGCACAATTACTTTATACAAATACCCCGAGTGAACATAAAATAATTCCGCACTTAGTCCTTTAATGAGACCAAGTCCCTTTGTCTTCAACCAATCCTTACTAGCATAAGAAATATTGTTCACCATTCTAAATAGTAAATCAATCAAACTACTTTTCCCAGATCCATTTTTTCCAACTATCGCAGTGATGTTAAGCTGAATCTTGTTCGGTGTATTTTTGGTGGAATAAAGGTTAAGATTTCTTTCTGGGTGATAAACAATCCTTCCTTCAAGTATTTCAATTGTCCTTTCGAAATAGTAATAATGATTTTTCTCAAGAACATTTAGAAGATCATCGTCACAATCCTCAAGAGCCCGAATTGCAATCAGTTTAAATCCAAGACGGTATATTTCAGCGATATCCTTTGTCTTGTCCTCGATCAGATTTATTGTTTCAACGTCAACAATTATATCTACATCTTCAGGCATGGAAATAGTAGTTTCCATGCTGAACGAACCACTAATTGGTCCAACTCTCATTGCACCTCCCAGCAGAGAACTCAGCTGTTGAGAGTATGTGATTTCCTTTTTTCCTTCGCCAATGGTCTGATACGCGACATGAGCAACCTCTCTGAAGATTCCCGATTTACCATACCTCGAATTCTCTGAATAATTGAACCTGTCGAGAAACTTTAGCAACTCCAGATAAGAATCGTAAGTCTTTGGAGCAGACACCCGTATTCCACTAGCTACTAGGAATGTTCGGATGTTGGTTTCAATTGGCAAAAACTTGTCAGATTCAATCCAGAACAAGAAAGTTGTTAGTGAACTAAAATCAATTCCAAACCACGATTTATAATCTTCAAAATCGGATACTGCAATTCCCTTTCTTCCCTTCTCATGGACTCTTTTAAAGAAACTCCAGATCTGATCCTGATGCTCTTTTCTTCTGGCACCTAACAGCCTTATTACTGCTGGCGCTGGACATCCGGCAAAATCGATATCCGAGTCAAAGCTTGCGCTTTTGAGTAGCCTAATTAGAATGGTAATCCTCCTGAGCCGATTTTCATGCGTTAGTTTATTTGCGCTTATCGAAGAGAAAATGTGAAAAGGATCCAAACTTTCCACTCCAAATTCAACCTGAAACTTATTAATCCATTTGTTGGATGTCACAAATTCAGGATCGCTGATGCATTTATTGTAAAGTACACTTCCCGGGTCAGTGTTTTCTTGCTTACACGTAGAATAGAATTCATATAATAGTTTGGCCAGCTTATCATAAAGCAGAAACCAAGGTGGGGATTGAGTCTTTTCCTTCATAAAGATTATTTGTATTTAATCGGGCAATCGCTGATCATATGCCTTCAGAATTCTGGCTGTATCAGTTCCATCAATCAAACAAAACTGCACTGATTTCCCCTTTCTCCGCATCAACTCGACTTTTTGTGAAATATCCTGCCTCACTTCTTCAGTGATCAACCCTACGTGTTGAATGAAATAGATATCAGCTTCAATCATCGTAAGTCGTACAATCTGGTCACCATTTTTACCGCATTTCGCAATCGTCAATTTTCCCTTGGTGCCTTGACCTTTCAGCAAAAAAGCGACGGTCTTCCTGGTGCCGCCGTGCATGAAGTGTGTTGAGTACAGGTCATTTAATTCTCCACCCCAATCCTTTTTATGAAAATTCTCTCCGATAATTTGCTGTAAACACGTTTGAATATAGTCCTCCGAACATTTCAACGGAACTAGATTTTTGACTTCAACGGGTTTCACCTGTCGTACTTTAACAAATGAATCAAGGTCATCTATGTAAATCTGACTATTACCCGTTACGATAGAATCGTCTGCTCCAAGTATCAAAAGTTTTTCCCTAAAAACACTTATTAACGCAGAAGCGTAATTGTCTGCGGTTGCTTTTGTTATTCCAAACTTGTGTCGAATTATTGGAGTTGTAAGAAGTGCAATCTGTTCATGCTTGCTCGCTATTGATTTTTCATATATGTGTATTAAATGCTTCAACGCCAAAGAAATCGATGAAAACCGTTTGTATTCCTTATAAAAGTCTATGATCAAGTTAAAATGCTCATTAACGAGTGCAACCTTACTTAATAATAGCATATTCAGAAAGTGCTTCTTACTAAGCTCTCTATACGTAGTTGGATTAGAATACATGCTAAACAGTGTCTCTTTGACCACATACTCAACGTTGAAGTTGATAACAGTTTTATGCGTCTCAAAGAATACTTTGCATCTATCCAAGAATGGATGATCAGCATATACACCATTCTTAATCCAAGAATCATCGAAATCGGGATTCAATGGAATGGTTGAATCTTCAATTCTAAAAAATTCAAAAAATGCAATGGCTTGACCATAGTCGGTCAATTCTTCCATTTCTTTCTTGTACCTCTTCGTACTAATCTCCATTAATCGGAATCCCGCCATCATATCTGTAAACAAACTATTCTTGAGGTGCGGAGGAAGCGAAGCGCTCCACAATCGCGACGCCAGGGACGAATTTCCTGACTTAAGAGCCTGAAGAATAATATTATCTTCTTCCGTTAGACCACCTTTTTTCTTCATTTTGAATCGCTCTTTTATAATTTAAATAAGAACACGCTTTTACTTAACGTATTTTCTGAACGCCGACACTGTTTGAAAAATAAAAAACGCCATCACAATTCGATGTGCATAATCAAACCACCACGTTAGTGGATGTATTGCATCCGGGATCGGGGTGAGTTTATCTAATGAGTGTACTGGATTTAAAATTTGTGGAAATGCTCCATACCAACTGAGTAACCTCGGAAATGAGTGGAACATGTCCCTAGTTGCAATCTCAGTATCAATTCCAATTACAATCGGAACGAAAAAGAAGATACTGATGAGCATTGCTAGCCAAATTGGTCTCCACCAATTCTGTCCGTGTTGATTAGTCCTGCCAAGAAATAGAATCACCCGTTCGGAATTGAAGGTACCCTTCGTAAGTTGAAGTACTTTGGCATACACTTTCATTTCAACTGACTGAAATTCCAACGCCTCAACGCGATCAAGCATTTTGTCGGCGGCAGATTTCAGTTGACGGTAGAGTTGTCGCTTGCCGGAATAATAAGCGACCTCGTCACTGTCTTCCTTCATGTTAAACCAATGCAGTCTCAGCCAGCAGTGCCAGAAATATTCCCTCCAGTATTCTCTCGAAAATAACCGTGGGCGTGGGCGAAATGGAACTACATTCTTTGGCCATACAGTCGATGTATAGGTAATGGAACTGATGTCGCTATCACTGAAAAGCAAGAAGCATCCAGTAAAATCAATGGCGGTGAAATATGCTGGGCCCAAGACTGTACGGGAAATCTGAAGCAACGTAAATGCCCTCCATTTCATGCTATTGATTACTAATCTCCCCTGATTAATAAACTCACGAAACATTAAACGCTCGGCCACGATACAATCTAAAAAATGGAAGCTGGCTTCACGATTGATACCTTTAAACTGCAACTTGCCAATTTCAATTTTACTGAAAAAGGAGTCTCCTTTGCTCATGCTCGTACACACAAATTCAATCTCACTCACGGGTAAATATTGTCCCTGGTCCCAATCAAGCTCAACGTCCAGGCCGCCTAGAAATGCGCTCGATAACACTCCTATTTTTCCGATAATCCATCTCCGTTTCTGATTCTTCTCCAAATCGGAAGATGGATTCCAATCTTCACTAAACTCAAAAGCAAAAGCTTTGTGAAAAACGCAGCCTTCAATTCTAATATCTATCAAGTATGAATCTAAGCATAGAACGTTTCCGCCTACATCCAGGCGATCAAAACTTAAACTAGTTTCACATGTGAATACATCTAAGTCACTCTTAAACTGCGAATTTATCCAAGATAGCTTCGGAACTTGTGAGTCCTCAATGCTGCAATCCCCGCTAACCGTTGTGCTGTCAATAAATATTTCAGTCTGGATGAAAGATTTAGAAACTGTGAACATGTCCCTGATTCGACAGGATGATATAGACAACCATTTTCCAACGATCTTACTGTCTTTAATGGTGAGATCATCCAGTGAACTATCGTAAAACGTAATTTGATCGAAGCTTCCAGCTTCTATGTTGACCTGATCAATTGTACTGGTATGAATTGATATGCGTGGATAAATCGTCGAGGTAGCTTGAACCTTGTCTCCATGTACCAATAAACCAAGCTCAACTTCAGAGGCGACAATAAAACATTGCTGGTTCCTCTGGAGGCTTACGTAAACACCTTGACTGAACAGGCAGTTTACGAAAGTTAATCGTTCAATACTTTTTTCGTCCAAGTTTAACTTGCACGTGTATGAGAAGATTCTATTGGAAATGCGGATTGCTTTCAGCTCCTGAGAAATGGTTGCTTCAAGTTCTTCTAAACTAATTTCAGTCCTTGGTCCCATAGAATTACGTCTTAGAAGAAAGCGCGGATTGCTTCAATAGGGAATGGTTGCTTAACAACCTTCGGGTCTCTTCTGCAAGTCGATCAATTCCAATTTCTTCCCTGATCACTGCAATCAATTCTGCTAGATCATCATAAAATTCAAAGTGAATTACATCATTCGTTTTCATGTAATCATTGTTTTCCATCATCTTCCCAACTCTGTCGAAATAATTGAGACCAGCGTCAACAATTGTGTCAGGAAGGACTACCGATTGCAACAAGAACAGTTTATAATATTTGTTATGTAGTTCAGAGTATTTGACGAGCAACGACATATTGAGGTTAGACACAACAGTTTTGGGCCACTCTTCCATGCCATACTGCTGCATGACGGGCACCACTTTTTGTTCATAGTCCCGTTTTGCTTCAGCATTGTGGTCAAGAACTATTTGCACCAATGTTTGACTTGCAGAAAGCTGTTCTCTCATTATAGCTAGTTGAAAGTCCTTCAGCCGCATTCGGTAATTAAGCCAGTATCCAGCGACCGAAACGACCAGAGCTACACCAGAAAATACAATAGAAATTATTCCCGCATCCATTTGATCCTATTTAAGCCTTTTCGTTTCGATGTACTTCACTTCTCCAGATGGAATGATTTTAGTTTGCAAAAGTGAATCGTTGTAAAAAAACACATACTCTCTTGTTTTACCAATTAGATAGATGCTCGATGAGGACTGAATCTGACCTTCTTCTGTTTTTACAACCGTACGGACTAAATCTGCACTGTCCTCGGTTTGCCTAATGTCGAAGTAAGCAACACCCATTGTAAATCCGATCATTCCAAAGCACACTATCAGATTAGCCAAGAGTTTTTCCGAACTGCCTACGAACGGAATCAGAATCGACAATAAGAATTGAATGTAAAGTGCGCAGGAAAAATATAGCCAGAATAAATTAGGGAAGCGGATAAATAAACAGGTTGAAATCGCTGCAACGGCAAAGCAAACTATAGCAATAGTACGGTAGTGTTCTTTGAAGGCCTCTTCAAAAAAATCTTCCATTTGTTCCCCTGAAGTTTTTTTCTGCTTTACATTTTGTTCTTGTGGCGCTTCTGAAATCGCACTGATTGAGGAATCCTTCTTCGAACCTGCGGAGGTTAATACTTCAATCAGAATGACCCAAATTATTCCGTAAAGTGCTGCCATTAAAACGCCAAAACCCAGAATATTGAGATCATTCATAAACGACAGAATGATCTCGGAAAAATCCAAGTAATCGGAAATTCGTATCCCCCAATGATTGTAGTACAGGTACAGCTTCAGAAACCCATTGAATATTAGAAGCGCCCCAATGAGCGGCAAAATAGCCGTGATTTTTTTAAGCTTCATTTTAGGAGATTTAGGTCAGCGTTAGCGGTTAATAATCATCAAATTTTACACATTTTCCGCGAAGAATTGATGCATTATTTATTCACAGCGGCAAATTCTATCAACAATAGGTTGATAGACCTTTTTTGCCGAATTTAGTAGGAGCTGACCTCAACATCATTCCATGTTTCTTTCAAAAATTCAAATTACGGGTTACCGTGCCCTACGTGAAAAATTTACTGCTTCATTCCATCCAGGAGTGACAGTCTTGGTCGGTGAAAATGCGTCAGGAAAGAGTACGATCATTGATGCTGTTCGTCTAATGATCGGAGATTACGAAGGGGTTGAAAGGGCTGGGATCTCTGATTCGGATTTTCATCGCTCAATAGTTGAACCGGCTAAGACTCGGGGAGTAAATCACATTAACATTCGGTGTGAGTTCGAAAACCTGTCGAATGAAGCTCGGATTGCCTTTCTTCCTTGGTTGGATGCAACTAAATCAGGCAGAGCATTTCTGAATCTGGAGGCTGAGAATAAAGGAGATAGTGCGGGTCGAATTAAGCGAAATATGTGGGGAGGGGAATCGACGAGCAGCCTGTTTGAGTGGGATTTATTGGATTCAATTTGCTGTATATACTTGCCAGCGTTGAGAGATGCAGAAGAAAAATTAAAAGGATACAAAGGTTCACGACTAAAGAGACTACTAAAAAGCCTGCACTTTAATAAAACGGCGGAGGAACAAGCCAAACTTGAAGATCAATTTAATCGTTCAAGTAAGCAACTTCTGTCTAACTCCACGATCAAAGAAGCTGATCATGCGATACGACAATATCTAGGTAAAGCGCTGGGACCCGTTTTTGGCCAGGATACTAGTATTCAATTTTCCGAATCCAACTTCGATCGAATAATAGAAAGATTGAGAGTTCTGTTTTATCCACGGCTGTCACTGGAAGGTGGTGGCAATTCGACAGACCTCTATCGTGAATTGCACGAAAACAGTTTGGGCTACAATAATCTTATTTACCTCGCGACGGTTATGGCAGAACTTGAAGCCTTAAACGTTGAGGAGAATTTGCTCAAATTATTGTTAATCGAAGAACCCGAGGCACATTTGCATCCTCAATTACAAATACGATTGTTGAGGTATTTAGAGAAGGAGGCTACAGACCGACAGATTCAAATCATCATTACAAGTCATTCGCCAGTGATTGCAGCATCCGTCGATTTGCACTCTATATGTGTGATGACACCAATCGGTTCGCGCGGTTTTGACGTAGCAGATACGCTGCAATACTGCCAGCTTTCAGAATGTGGGTTCTCAGAGACATCAAAGTTCTTCCTTCAACGATGGTTGGATGTAACAAAATCCACTCTGCTTTTTGCCAAGGGAGTAATCCTTGTTGAGGGAATTGCTGAAGCTTTAATTCTACCGGAATTGGCGAAGTTAACCTTGGCAAATAAATCACTTAAAGGTAAGAGCCTTGATGACTATGGTGTGTCAATCATCAACATGAATGGAAAATATTTGAATCACTTCTTACAACTTTTCAATGGCTACAGTAAAGATGATGCGGGCAATTTCGTAAGTCGCTCCAGTCTTCCCGTTCGTTGTTCGGGAATAACAGATTGCGATCCTGAAGCAGAAATGAAACCAACGGCAAGCAATCCTTGTGAATGCAAGAACAAGCATGTGACGTTGAAGGACGAGACATTGTCACATTCTAAAAATTCGCGAGTCTTTACGAACCTAAAGACTTTTGAGTATGATTTGGCTCTTACGGGATTGAACATCGTTTTTTTATATAGGGTATTCATTCCATATGTAGGTACAGATGGAATGAACAAGAAAATCGCCCAACAATATATTGACAAAGACTGGGGTAGTGCTACCGAAGAAGAAAAGGCAGACGCAGCTTTTTGGTTCTTAAAAAGAATTGAAAGCAGCAAAGGGGAGTTTGCACAAGAACTTGCGCTTGAACTCTCTAAAAACTCAGCGGGCTTTACTGTACCACAATATGTTGAGGACGCAATAATCTGGGCCGTAAATGAAGAACCAAGGAGCACTTCGGAATAGAAGAGCATATAAAATTGCTCATTTACTTGGTCTTGAACCATCGGCCTTTGCCGCGAGACTAAGTGAAGAGCAAATAGAATATATAAATTATCGTGCAAGCAAATTATGCTATCTAGAAGCATGTCCTGGCAGCGGTAAAACAGAAGTAATCGGTGTTAAGGCAGCGTACGAAATCGCTCGATGGAATTCATTATTTTCCGGAATTGCCGTGTTGACATTTACTAAAAGCGCTGCTTCAGAATTGTCCAATCGAATTACAGTTTTTGCCAAGGGAAAGTCGCTCAAACATCCGCACTACGTTGGGACTTTTGATAGTTGGTTACACAGATATATTTTGCATCCGTTCTCGCATAGGCATGTAGGATATGTCGGTAAGAACGGCGACAAAAGTATACGGGTAATCAGTAATGAGGAAGATGGTGTTTTCTTAAGCTCATTTAATTATTCAGTTTATCGTAACGGCAAAGCTGAAGGGAGAATCAAGGTAAATGACTTTTACCTTGACCATGCCAACGGAGAAATAGTTGGCAATAGCGAGCGATTTCGAGTCGATCTAACAACACAAGAAATATCGATTCTCAAAATTAACAAACTTGCATTTCTCAGGGCAGGTCTTTCAACATATCAAGACGCCGAGACTACTTGCTTTCAAATATTAAACTCCTGGAGGGGATTTGCTAAAAAAATTGTCGAGCGATTCCCTATCCTCATAATTGATGAATGCCAAGATTTATCAGATACTCAGTTAGCAATGTTGCAAGCGTTGATTAGAGAGGGATGTTCGGTCCATCTCATTGGAGACTTAAATCAATCAGTTTACGAGTTCAGGAAGGTCGATCCTATTCATGTTGAGCAGTTTGTCAAAGCAAATAATTTTTCGATTCAGAAATTGACAAACTGCTATCGAAGTAATCAGTCAATTGTTGATGCCTGCAACAAACTCATCAAAGGTAAAGCCCAAATTATAGGATTGAATAAAACGAGCTTTGCTCCCAATTGCATAGCGATTGAATATGATCAGTATTCCGATTTGGATAGAATAGTTCAAAGGTTTACCCTTTTATTAAACGAGATGAGTCTTGATTTAAAATCAAGCAGAATTCTTGCGAGAGGAAAGGTTGTTCTCGGGCAAATTTCCATGCCCAACAAGTTGGAAGATGAGAACAATAATCAAAGATTGGCTCGTAGTATTTTGACTTGGTGCACGGGCTTGAAAACTAAAGTTGAGCTAGAGAAGGTGCTGAATTTAACAGGGAAAGTATTATCCACTACTGCGTACGAAGCTAGGGCTAACCCCCAACAATATTACTGCCCCGAAGGAATCGCTCCGATTGCATGGCGCCACTTTCTTTTTGCATTCATAGAATCCGTGAACGAATTGTATCCCTTTGAGGAAAATGGAACAGCAATAACATGGTCTCAATGGGGTGCGAATTTGAAAAGAAATCTCGGCTCGAAGTGGTTTCTACTGCCCGAGGGTAAGGGCGAATGGGAGCAGACTAAAACTAAATTCAGATCACCCGCTGGTCTGGCAAATACTTTTGTGAACGACTACTTTTCGAAAAAAAAGACCGTCTCGGAGATAAACGCAACAACTATTCACGACGTTAAGGGTGAAACATTTGATGCTGTACTTATTATTTCATCAGAAACGCGAGCAGGTGGCAAAGGAGGTCACGTTCAAGATTGGGTCGAACCGCAACCGGGCAAAGATGAACATAGAAGATTTGCATACGTTGCATTTTCCCGTCCGAAGCACCTTCTTATTGTTGCTGTTCCTAAAACTAGAGATGGAGAACATGTTAAAAGATTGATCCCTCTTGGATTTCAATATGAAAACTGGAATCCGACCTCGTTAGAGCTCTTCTAACGCACCGTCTTGTAAATTTCAAAAGTTTTCCGAGCAAATTTTTCCGTTGTAATAATTTGACCACCTGAATTCACTGAATGTTGCGTGAAAACTACCAACAGCAAGTCGAATACTGCTGTTTCCTGCTGAAAACTCCTGCCTCCAAGCTGTTTCTTGCTGCCTGCTTGCTGTTCTCATGCTGTTTCTTCCCTGCCACCATGCTGTTTCTTGACTCGTCCTAAAATAACTGCTGTTACCAACCAGAAAACTGGTACTGTTTGAAAATTCAGTTGAATTCTTATAAATTCTCAATGTTGATGAGACTATTCTCAGTCTGTTCTCAGTCGACTCAGGTGAGTTCTTAGTCGGTTCTCAGTCCGGTCTTGTAAAGTTCTCAGTCCGGTCTCAGTCAATTCAGGTGCGTTCTTAGTCGGTTCTCAGTCTGGTTCTATAAAGTTCTCAGACTGCTCAGCGCCGGACCAAACAAAAAACTGACTGTTCAGTTAAAAAGACCATCACCATCAAAACTTACGGTGCCGTATGATTTAAAATTCTTGTCTATATTTGCTGTATGTCACCAAAAGGCAAACGTATCTCAGACGGAATAGGTCACTCCACTCACATGGAGCAGGTGATTCGCTTATACTATAAGGAGAACTCAGGAAAGGACATTTCGGAAATGCTGAATAACCAAAGCATGTACGTTAATCAGGAGCCGATCACATATCGCCAACTCAACCACTGGGAAGAAAGCGGTCTTCTACCGAAACGAGAGGGAGGTTGGCGCCGCTTCGGTCTTATTGAAGCGCTTTGGGTTCATATCATCAATGAACTACGCAGCACATTTGAAGTCCGCCTCGATGGCATTAAGAAGATTATGGATTGCCTCACTGAAGGAACGAACAAGTACAAAGTGTTCATGCCTGTGTTTGAAATCTATGTGATGGAAGCGTGGGCTAGAAAGCGGCAAGTTTACCTTTTGGTCTTTGAGGATAAATCTGCAATTCCCACTGACGCAGATAAGCTGTCCGACATTTTGAAAAAACACAAACCAGGTCACGTATTGATCCTTGACATTAATAAGCTTATAAAAGTCCTGATCCCGAAATACGATTGGGCTTTGAACCCAGATAATTGAGTACGCCTAGCATTGAGTAAGCCAGCAAAAACAACGGAGCAAGTATTTGAACTAATAACGTGGATAATAATCCACGCTAAACGTTTTGTTCCGTGTTTAAGCAGGAAGAAGAGTCACGTAATGAATCAACATCGCCCGAGAATATCGGCAAGCTTGTCGTCGTGCACGATGAGCAAAGCCTTCGTGAGCGATTTGATTTGTTAGCAGCACTTCTGATTGAAGCTATTCCACCAGATCAACTTGATGAAGCGCTAAACGAAATCCAGAGAAACAATGAAAACTCCGTTTGATTCCTCTTCCTTTGATTCCTTTGTGAAGCATCACCATGATGGCAAACACATAAAGGGAACTATTGCGATTACTTACACGCGCGTATCGACTAAGGAACAAACAGAGAATAATTCGCTTGAACTACAACGCAGAGAATGTACGGCACTTGCGAAAAAACGAGGCTTTAGCATTGCGGAACAATTCGGGGGAACATTTGAAAGTGCGAAGACCGATGAGCGTAAAGAATTTCAGCGCATGATTTCTTACGCGAAACGTCACAGAGTTTCGTACATCATTGTTTATTCATTAGATCGTTTCTCGCGTTCGGGAGATAATGCAATATGGCTTAATCGTCAGCTGAAAGAATTAGGAATCGCAATCATTTCGGTTACGCAACCCATTGATACCGATACTCCATCGGGCGCCATGATGCAGAATATGCTGTTTCTATTTGCACAACACGACAATGATCAGCGCCGACAGAAAACCGTTGCAGGAATGCAGGAGCGCTTACGCAAGGGCGAGTGGTGTACAATGGCGCCAGTTGGTTATCTCAATTTCAGAAGAGGGAATGAAAAGGGAATTGCTATCGATCCTGTTTACGGTCCATTGGTTCAGCGCTTATTTGAATGGAAGGCAAACGAAGTTGTGACTGATGTAGCATTGGCTGAACGTTTGATTGCGGCCGGATGGAAGAGAACCATGAACAAGCGAAACGTTCACAACATCCTGAAGAATCCATTTTATTGCGGTCTGATCATTTCTACAATCATTCCAGGAGAAGTTATTCAGGGCAAACATGAAGCGCTGGTATCTCAGGATTTGTTTTTAGCCGTGAACAACATCAAGCGCCATACGAATCAGGGCTACAAGTGGAATACATCCGATGATCGTTTACCGCTACGTGCGTTTGTGCGTTGCGACTATTGCGGAACGGGATATGCAGGTTATGAAGTGAAAGCTAAGCGCTTGCATTACTACAAATGCAACAAGAAAGGCTGCAAGTGCAACAAAAGCGCTTTAGTAATGCATGAACAATTCAAGAAGGTGCTGAATCTTTTTAATGTAGAGCCGGATCATAAACAGATGTTACGCGAAAGCCTTCATCGCAAGCTTCGTGAATCGGTTCAACAAAACATTGAACAGGCAGAAATCTACAAACGACAAGTAACTGAACTTGAAAAAAAGTTGGACAAGCTAAGTGAACGCTTCGCACTGGGAGAAATCAAGAAAGATCTTTTCGAAAAATTCGAACCGCAATTCAAAGCAGAACTTGTGCAAGCGAAGAAGAATTCGGAATCAACCCAGATTGATTTATCGAACCTTGAAAAGAAAGCAGATAAATATCTGGAACTCGCTGATAACCTTGGAGTTGTTTGGGAGAAGGGTATTAGTGAAGCGAAGAGTAATCTTCAAAACTTTGTATTCCCTGAGGGTATTCGCTATGACCTAAAAAACAATCAATATCGAACCGCAAGAGTGAATGCAGTTTACGCTTGGATCGCCTTAGCATCAGGAAGTTTGGAGAAAAAAGAAACCGGACTTTCGATTGATTGTATCGAAAAGTCCGGTTTAGTAGCGGGGACAGGACTCGAACCTATGACCTTCGGGTTATGAGCCCGACGAGCTACCACTGCTCCACCCCGCATCGTATGTTAAGAACTCCAATGTCGCTCTTGTTTTGCCCCCACCCTTAACATAATACTCAGGCTGAAAAGCGGTGCAAATATACAGGTTTTTAACCCCCGAGATTTGTTAGTTATTCACAATTCCTAAAGGCACTGATAGTCCATGAGTTACGGGCTCTGTGTTCATGAAAATCGGGGAAATTTTCAGCGTTTTTGCGCTTCCAGCACCGCTTTGGCTGTCCCGAAGCCGCTGACGATGGCGGCTTCTACCAGGCCAATTCCCGCCTCCGGGGCAAAGAGTTCACCGGCAAAGAACAGGGTGTTTTCAACCGGTCGACCGAGTATATCGATGTGGCGCGCTCCATCAACGGTGGCGTATGTGTATGCACCGCGTGAATACGGATCGCTGGTCCAGTTCATCACTTTCCAGGAAACGAGATGCCGGTGAATTGCTGGTGCAGTGGTTTCAAAAACCGTTGCGAGCACACGCATCGCCTGGTCAAGAATGAGTTCGTCCGTTTGTGCGCTCAGCAATTTTGCCGCGGAGCCACCAACCCAACCGGTAAGCAACGGAACATCATTCGGATATTGCGTCCACCACGTAGGAATGATTTCATCCGAGAAAAGAAATCCAAGCCTGTCGAATTTTTTTCCGGTACGTTCTGCAACACTTTCGTCTTTCCAAAATGCGTGATCGAAATACAAAAGAATTTTCATCACCTCACCGAAACCGAGTTGGCGTAACGCACTTTCTTTTTCTTCCGGTAATGCCGGGTGAAATGAAATTGCACCGGATTGCAAAATTCCCAATGGAACAGTGATCACCGCAACACGCGACACAAATCTGGTTTCGTCCGTGCAGTGCATTTCTACCGCATCCACTTTCCACGAAACACTTTTTAGTTCTTTCGAAAAGTGAAAGGCACATCCTGCGCGCGTGCAATCTGCTTCCAGTGCAGCAATCAACGAGCCGTATCCGCCATCTACCCGGTATTGTTTCCGGTTCGACTTCATCCATTCTTCGCGCAGGCTGAACGTGCTCGCACGCGCGGGATCAGCGCCATCATATCCTTCGACAAAGCTGGTGACTTGTTTGCGTAACACCAGGAATTCCTCACCGGAAAAATGTTGCGCGAGAAAGTCGTTCACGGTGATGTCCGTTTCAAGCGCTTTCAGTTTTTTACTGAGTAACCGCGGGTGATCACTCACGAAACCGGAGTTTTTTACAAACGATCCGTTTCGCCGTTGGATCATCTCTCCTTTGATCGGTGAATAACTGATGCCGTATTGCTTCAGCAAACGAATGGTCTCTTTCAGTTTGCCGTGAATAAATTCTGCGCCGGATTCTGCGGCAACCGGAAATTCATTTTTGCTGAACGTATGAATTCTTCCTCCGCATCGCTCGCGTGCTTCAAGGATCGTCACGCGCAATCCCGCCTGCGAAAGTTCGCGTGCAACGATCAATCCTGCAATGCCTGCACCGACGACGATAATATCCGGATTGTTCATAGTAGAAATTTAAAGCACAGGTTCTTTCATTGTTTTTTCGCCGCAGATTTTCGCAGATAACGCTGATGCATTTGTACTGATCAATTTAAAACTGATTTTGATCGCGCAATCTGATTTGTGGATTGATCATTTTCAAATTTTTGCAAGTAACACATCTGCGTAATCCGCGCAATCTGCGGCTAACCTTAAAGCGCTACCGGTCACTGGCACGCAATTCGCACTTCTTTCCACAGTGTTAACCAAAACTATGCCCATGAAAAACGCTATTCTCCTTTTTTCGTGTTTCGCTTTCGCATGCAATTCCGGCCCTTACAGTGGAAAACGCGACAGCCTCTCCAGTGAAAATCCGGATACTGCCACAACTGCTGCAAAAGAAATTGTGTTTCCTGCGCCATACGCCACGGAGTCTGTGGTCAACAGCAGCGACGCAATCGGGTGGGGAAATAATTCAACACCTGTTGCGCCGGCGGGGTTTGTTGTCACCAAATATGCCGGCGACCTCGACAACCCGCGGTGGATTTATGTTTTGCCCAACGGCGATGTTCTTGTTGCAGAAGCCAAGAAAAGTCACGGTGCGAAAACAGTGATCGACGCGGCGACCGGCAAAAACAAGGAGTCGCGCCAAAGCGAATACGCGAACGACATTATTTTGTTCCGTGATGCGGACAAAGACGGCGTACCCGAAACCCGCACTGTTTTCCTGGAAGGATTGAACAGGCCGTTTGGAATGGTGCTGCTCAATAATTATTTCTACGTGGCGAATACAGATGCACTGATGCGTTTTCCGTACACAGCAAATACAACAACGATCACTGCAGAAGGACAGAAGCTGCTTGACATTCCCGGGGAGGAACGCCATTGGACGCGCAGTCTTGTTGCGAATAAAGCGGGAACAAAATTATACATCGGTGTGGGCTCTGCATCCAATGTTGCAGAAGGCGGAATCGATAAAGAAAAAAACCGCGCATGTATTCTCGAAGTAAATCCCGACGGAACAGGTCTGCGCGTGTACGCAGATGGTTTGCGAAATCCCATCGGCATGGCCTGGGCGCCCGGCACCAATACCTTGTGGACCGTAGTGAATGAACGCGATGAACTCGGTGACGATCTTGTTCCCGATTATCTCACGAGTGTACAGAATGATGGATTTTACGGATGGCCGTATTCGTATTTCGGTCAGCATCTTGATCCGAGAATTGAAAATGATAAACAGCGGCCCGATCTCGTGAAGCGTGCAATCGTTCCGGATGTTCCGCTCGGTTCGCACGTTGCTGCACTCGGACTTTGTTTTTACGAAATGAAAAGTTTTCCGGAGCGGTATCGGAACGGTGCGTTCATTGGTCAGCATGGATCGTGGAACCGCTCTGTGCTGTCGGGATACAAAGTGGTGTTTGTTCCATTCGTCAATGGAAAACCGGGCGAACCGGAAGATTTTCTCACCGGGTTTATTGCCGATGCTTCGAAAAGTAAAGTGTACGGACGTCCCGTAGGTGTAACCACGCTTCCGGATGGTTCACTGCTTGTTGCAGATGATGCAGGCAATACGATCTGGCGGGTGAGTTACAAGTGACCACGTCGGCCACGTAAATTTCCTCATGATGAAAAAAATACTGCCTTTGTTTTTTCTTTTGCCGGTTCACCACGTATGCGCGCAGCTTGCAGATACCGTACTCGTTCCGGAGGTAGTCATCACATCGTACTTCACCGACCGCCCGTTGATGCGAAGCACGTCTGCTGTGAGTGTGATTGATTCGAAACAACTTTCGTCACAGCACAATCAATCACTTGTTCCTGCAATGAACACCGTTCCGGGTGTGCGCATGGAAGAACGTTCTCCCGGAAGTTATCGTCTTTCTATCCGTGGAAGTTTGCTGCGTTCTCCTTTCGGGATCCGGAATGTGAAGGTATACCTCGATGAATTTCCATTGACGGATGCCAGTGGGAATACATACCTCAACGCCATTGATCAATCGTGTGTGAGCCGCATCGAAATTCTCAAAGGGCCCGACGGAAGTTTATTCGGTGCGAATTCCGGTGGAGTTGTGCGCATAGGCCTGATGAATCGCACCGCTCCGTTGCTCTCGGGTGAATTCAGCACCGGCTCGTTCGGTTTGTTCCGCGAAAACGTTTCGTTCCAGCTGCAGCGTGGAAAACATATTTTTTCACTTCGTGAAGCCTGGCAAC
>Ga0193752_1001041_pt1 | contig 24279 bp, 23 predicted proteins | sample H1c1metaG_FD_144924 | JGI IMG/M metagenome (GOLD analysis project Ga0193752, IMG submission 144924) | Soil microbial communities from a riparian zone of the East river system, Colorado, United States - H1c1 | ecosystem: Environmental > Terrestrial > Soil > Riparian zone | place: USA: East River...
CTCCGGTGTAATACGAAAGGCCGCGAGCGAGGCTTGGGTCGATCTCGACCGGGCATTTGTCGGCGTATTTCAGGATCTGGCCGATCTCGGACAAGACCTCATTGCTGACGATGTTTATCAGGTTGCTGACGATCGTCCGGTTTACGTTTTTGCCATCGCCGATGATCTGTCGCGTTTGTTCGAAAATGTCGAGCAGCATTTTGGACGCCGTGTCGGAGATGCCTCGTTCGGACAATTCTTCTGCGACACCTTCGGGTCCGATCTTGTCGAGCTTGTCGATCGCAACCAACGCTTCGCCATGCAGTTCCGCAGGAATACCGGCGGTGTCCAGGATGTCGGCCAGCACTTCGCGGTGATTCAATCTAATAACAAAATCGTCAAAGCCCAGCCGACGCAGTATCTCAGTAACTGCTGAGATCAGCTCGCCCTCGACCACCATCGAACTCGAGCCGATGGCATCGACATCGCATTGGTAAAACTCTCTAAATCTTCCTTTAGCCGGACGGTCGGCCCGCCACACGGGTTGGATCTGATAGCGTTTGAAAAACTTGGGAAGCGCGTTCTTGTTATTTGCAACAACGCGGGCGAGCGGAACGGTCAAGTCGTAGCGGAGGGCGAGGTCGGATAAAGAGGCTGCGGAGTTGCGGAGTTGCGGAGTTGCGGAGTCGTCGGGACTTTGAGACTCCGAAACTCTGTTAACTTCTGCCAACTTTTCCCCCCGTTTCAAGATCTTGAAGATAAGCTGATTGCCTTCTTCGCCGTACTTGCCCATTAGGGTTTCGATGTTTTCGACGGCGGGCGTTTCGAGCGGTTCGAAGCCGTAGGATTCGTAAACTTCCTTGATGACGCCGATGACGTAATTGCGTTTGCGGATGTCGGCGGGAAGGAAATCGCGCATTCCGCGTGCTGGGTTGGTCTTGGACATAAGCGGATAGTTTACCGCAGAAGAAGATCAGCCACGAATTTACACGAATCTCACGAATAAGAATTTCCGGCAATTCGTGTTATTTGTGCAATTCGTGGCTAATTTTTGTAGTGCTTTTTCAGTTCGACGTAATTTTTCCAGGAGCGTTTGAGGAAGTCGAGTTCGTCTTCGGTAAGTTCGCGTTTGACACGGGCGGGTGAGCCAATGACGAGGGAACGCGGCGGTATTTGTGTGCCGGGAGTTAGCAGCGAACCTGCGCCGACTAGCGAATTTGCCCCGATGCGGACGCCGTCCATCAGGATCGAGCCAATGCCGATCAGGCAGCCTCGTTCGATGTGGCAGCCGTGCAGCGTGACGCGGTGGCCGACCGTTATTTCTTCTTCGAGGATGGTCGCGTACGTTTTTGAGCTGACGTGAATGACCGTCGCGTCCTGGATATTTGTCCGGGCACCGATGCGGATGTGGTTAACATCGCCGCGAATGATAGAGCCGTACCAGACGCTGGCGTCTTCGCCGATCTCGACATCGCCGATGATGATTGCGTCATCGGTGATGAAGGCGGTTTCGTGGATCTTTGGAAACTTATCTAAAAATGGTTGAATCATTTTAGTAAAGGACCCGTCTGAAGAGTAATCCGATGAAATTTTCACCTCTTTTCTGTTTTGCTTTCTTTTTTCGTGTGTTTCGTGGATATTTTCTTAAGAATTTTTTCCACGAAATACACGAAATAGATCAAAAGAAATCAAACAACAAAGAGGCCGATTCTTGGACAGTTATCTACCCAACTTTCTCGCAATGGCGTTGAATATTTTTTCCAGTTCGCCGATCTTTAATATTTTTGCCGCGAGTACAAACGTAATTCCTGCGAGGCCGATCGGGACAAAGGCTTCGATCAGGCGGATGACGAAACGCTTTTCAACAAAATAGTTTGTCAGATAGTGATAACTTGCGTACGCGACCAGCGACATCACTGCCGATGCTATTGCGATCTTGATGAATGACGCGAATATCTCGCGGCCGTTGAGGCGTTTTATTTTTCGCCGCATCAGCCACGCGAGGGCGAAGAAATTTACCAACGCGACACACGAAGTGGCGAGAGCGACACCGACGTGCCCGATGCCGTTCGGAGCGGTAGGCGAAACCCAGACGCCGGACAGTAATTTCATCAGGAAATAACAGGCGACGACGTTGACGACGATCGAGATCACGGCGATGACCATCGGTGTTTTTGCGTCGTCCATCGCATAGAACGCCGGCGACAAGACCTTGATCGCGGCGTAACCCGTCAGCCCGATGGCATAGCCGCTAAGTGCCCACGCGGTCATCGGCACGTCCGATTCGCGAAATGCCCCGCCGTGCGAATACAACATGCGAATGATGGGTTCGCCCAAAACTATCAGGCCGCAGGCAGACGGCAGCGTCATCAAAAAGACCAGGTTGATCGACGAAGAAAGCGTGTTGCGAAAGTCTTGCGTTTTACCTTCGCTGGCCATGCGGGAAAGCACGGGAATCGAGGCCGTGCCGACCGCGACGCCAAAGAGGCCGATAGGGAACTGCATCAGACGGAACGCGTAACCGAGCCATGAAATGCCGCCGTCGATGCCGGAAACAAAGAACGTATTGACCAGCACGTTCACCTGAACGGCTGACGTGCCGATGATCGCCGGACCCATCAGTGCCACCACGCGCTTAACGCCGGGATCGGTAAAACTGAGCTTAGGGACAAAGCGAAAGCCGACCTTTATCAGCGACGGGATCTGCATCAGAAACTGGGCCGCTCCGCCGATCAGCGTTCCGATAGCCATGCCGATGATCGCCCACTGCGCCGTGCCGTCGGGTATCGTATTTCTATCGAACGAACTGACCCACGAACCGCCGCTCAGCCAATAGGCAAATCCGAGGCCGAATACGATGGAGACGATGTTAAAGACCGTCGAGGCCGATGCCGGAATGCCGAAAATTCCTTTTGTATTCAGAACGCCCATTGCGACCGCAGCCAATGCGACGAGCAGAATGAACGGAAACATTATCTGAGTTAACGTCGTCGCGAGTGCCGCCTTTTCGGGCGAGAAGCCGTCTGCGATGAGATCGACAAACTGGCGCGAGAAAATAACGCCGATGATCGTAACGACGCTGAGGATCACGGCCAGAGCGTTCAAGACAAGACTGGCGAGCTGCCACGCTTCCTTTTCGCTTTTGTTGATCTGGTAATCGGTGAAAACTTTTACGAACGCGGCTGAAAGAGCTCCTTCGGCAAAGAGATCGCGGAGGACATTTGGAATGCGAAAGGCTAACTGGAATGCGTCGTTGAGAAATCCGGCGCCGAAGAAGTATGCGAAGACCTGTTCGCGGATAAGCCCGAGCACGCGCGAGAACATCACTGCTATCGAGACAATGCCGGCAGACCTTGCGACGCTTTGCTGCCTGGGTTTATCGTCCGCCGCCTCGACGATCTCTTCCTGATCGGACGGATCGGCAAGCATCTCAGGCGTTTCTGATTCAGGCGGTTCTTTTTCGAGTTCGCTCATTCGGCAAAGGAAGTTCCAAAGCTAGAAGTTTGCAACAAATGAACTAACCAAACAAGCAGGCAATAAAAGTGTTGTTCTGTGTCTTTCCGTGCAGTCCGCGATTTCCGTGGTTAATGATCGAAGGCGGAAACCACAGAACACCCGGAAAAAACACAGAAAAACACGGAACAAAAGAAAAACGGTTCGAATCCAGCGTCGCCTACAACAAAAAAAAACGCCTTTTCAGGCAGTCTCATTTATTGGATTACAATTTGTTTTATTCACTGCCGAACGAACGGCCGTTAGGGTATGAGATCTTTGTTTTGGACAGGCGGAAGTCGAGCGAGATCGGGCTGTATGCGATAGGTGCGGCGCCGCCGAACTGGCCTTGTATCGTCGAAATATAGAGATTTTGAAAACTGCGGAAACGGGCGACGCTGCCGCGTTGATTGAATATGACGAAGAGCAGTCTGCCGCCGCGTGTGTTTATCTCACCGGCGAGGGCGCTTACGCCGCCGTCGGTCTGGCCGAGCGTGCCTGTTTTGCCGATCAGGCTTCCGGTCGAGAAATCCGTGTCGAAGCGATTTTCGAGCGTTCCTTTATCGACGCCGGCGACCGGCATAATGTCGGCAAAGGTCAGCCGGTAGCGGGCCAGATCGCCGCGAAGGGCACGCAGAAGTTTCATCATTGCGGCGGGCGTTACGCGGTTGGTGCCGAGGCCGCTGGATGTTTGCAGATAAAACTCGTTGGGCAACGCGCCGATGTTTTGCTGAACGATCTTAGATACGGCATACGGCCCGCCGACTGCATCGCCCAGGCGTTCGGCGAGGAAATTGTTCGAGTAGCACATCATCGCTTTTACGATCTCTCGCATCGGTGCCGATTCGTGCGAGAAAAGCAATTTGGCGTTGCTCGGCATCGACTGAACATAGACGCTGCCTGAGAATGTGACGCTCGGTATGCCGGCGGTTTGATTTAGTCGGCCGGAATTTACGAGATATGTTTGCCAAACGCGTGTGGCGGCCGACGAGCGTTTTGCGGCGTCGAACGTCGTGAACAACGTCTGGCTGGAACGCACGGCCGACGTTGTATAGTTCATCGCAAAGTTATCCGTTACAACAAGGTCGCCCTGTATACTGCGGATGCCCATTCGATTCAGTTCCTGTGCGAGAGCAACGGCGTGCTCAAATCCGAAGATCGGATCGCGGCCTGATACATAAAGGTTGCCGTGTATCGTACCGGTCGATTCCTCCCAACTGCCGTCCGTCCAGATGCTGGTGGCGAAACGGTAATCGGGGCCGAATGTTTTTAGTGCGGCGTATGTAGTGGCGATCTTTACGTTGGATGCCGGATTGTAGGTCAGCGTCGAACCGCTTTCTACTATTACTTCGCCATCAAGCGATTCGACGAGAACGCCGGAATAGCCGGGAATCGCCATCTCGGCGAGAACAGGAATAGATGTCTTTATCGGGCTGGCGGAGATCGACGCAGGCCTTACGACATCTACGCTTGAGGTCTTTTTGACAAGCGGAGTCGAGGAAGACGCGGCATTGTCGCGCGGTATAACTATATCCTGCAGTAGAGGCTGCCTCGGGGCCGACTGGGCAAACAACGAAGCCGTATTGCCAATGATGAAAACGGCAATACCTAAATAAATTCCTTTTCTGCTAAAAGTGGGCATCGATTATTTCTATTCCCGGGTGGCTGAAGAGGTGCTGGCCTCGCTCAACAGCGAGTCACTACAAGTATAGCACATCCGCACCGCCCGATTTCAATCCCTGAATTCCATACGCGGAATTCTAAGGATATGACGCTACATCCGATGAATTTTAGCGGTTGTGGGATGTATTAATTTTTGTGATAGAAAAGGCGGACGGTTTTTCGGCGTCTATCACGGGAATGACTACATCTATCACAAATTTATTGACACTCGCGCTGTGGGCTTCTAGAATTCCAACAGCGGATTTAACTGTGGCGAAACATCGGGAACCTGTAACCATTGAAAATATAAAGGCGGTCCATGCTGAGAGGCTTGGGGAGATACGCGGTCGATTGGCGGATTTTGAAGAGATCGGGCGACGCGGGACGGACGCTAAACTGTGGGAAGAGATGGTCTTTTGCTTCTTTACGGGCGGATGCTCGGCAAAGATGGGGCTGAGGGCGATCGAGGCGGTGAGGCCGCTGTTAAAAAACGGGACGCAGCTCGAGCTGGCAAATGCTCTTTCAGGCGTTCACCGCTATCCGAACGCTCGTTCGCGATATGTCGTGCAATCGCGTGAATTCCTGCATCAGCACTGTGGATTAAAGCTGCGGGCGAAGCTAGACAGCTTTGATTGCAGCCACGCACGGCGGGATTGGCTGGTCAGGGAAAAAGGGATCAAGGGGTTGGGCTATAAGGAAGCGAGTCATTATCTGCGAAATATCGGATTTAAAGGCTATGCGATCCTGGACAAGCACGTTTTAAGATGTCTGGCAGAGCTAAAAATAATTGACGACCCAAAGCCACCAAATACCCGTTCGAGGTATCTAACGGTCGAAGAAAAGCTTAAAAATCTGACAGATGCCACCGGAATTGATTTTGACGAAATGGACCTCGTGCTTTGGTCGATGAAGACCGGCGAGATCCTAAAGTGACTTTCGTTTCCTTCCGGAAAGGAGTCGTATCATGAATTATCGCTTCATTCTTACTCGCCCCTCGAAGCTTACGCCACGCCTTAAACGCTGCGGTTTCGTAACTTTCTTGATAGCGATCTTTATTATCCCCGTTTTTTCGACACCGGACATTCAGCAAGCCGGCCCGGACGATCCGAAACGGCTGGTCAAACAGGCCGATAAATTGCTTAGCCGCGGCGATCTTACCGGAGCCGAGGCGTTATTGAAACGAGCTGTCGATGCGCGGTCGGTCAATTCTACGCCTAAATTGAAACTCGCTTTTGTTTATGTAAAGCAGCGCCGTTTGGTCGAGGCATATGAACTTGCTGCTGCGGTTTTGAAGGCCGAACCTAAGAATTCATACGCCTTCGCGATCCTGGGAGCGACGTATCTAAGCGCTGGGCGGTTCAAAGATGCCCGGATTTTTTGTGTGAATGCCATCAAGATCGATCGCAGAGAGGCATTAGCATGGGCCGGCCTCGGCATGCTCGATTTTTACGAGAACGAGATCGGCGAGAGCCTCAACAATTTGGTGGAAGCGGTTTACCACGATCCGGACCAAGCTGACTATCTATATGCTCTGGCTCAGGTTTCCGCACGGGCCGAAAAATATAAAGAGGCCGCCCAGGCCTACGAGGATTTTCTTCGCGTTTCGCGCAACGCGGACGACGAACGCCGGGCGCGCATTCGCGGGCTGATCAACTTTCTGAAGTTTCTGGGCAGCAGGAGTTCGCTGTATCAGACCGCCGGAGCGGAAAATACGCAGGTGCCTTTCGAATTGGTGGGGAACAGGCCGATCATAAAACTGCGTGTCAACGGACGTTCGGAAGAGTTGAACTTTGTACTGGACACCGGTTCCGGCATTTCCGTTATCTCGGACGAAACGGCAAAGGCGTTAAACATCAAGTCGATCACCAAGGGCGGATTTGCAAAAGGCATCGGCGGTGATGGGAAGTTTGAGATCGTTTACGGATTTCTACGAGAGGTTGACATCGGCGATGTTGCCGTCAAGAGTGTGCCGGTTTACATACGCAAATTTCACAGCGACGGCAAGATCGACGGCTACATCGGACTTTCGCTCATCTCGAAATTTTTGACCACGATCGATTACGGCACCCAGACATTTGGACTGCAGAAAAAGGACAGCATTGTGGACGCTGCCTTTAACGCGGAGGGAATGTCGCTTCCGCTTCGGCTTACATCGAGCGGCTTTTTGAGCGGTGAGGTGCAGCTGGAAGGCATTGAGGCCCCGTTGAATTTTATCGTCGATACTGGGGCAAGCGTTTCAGTTATTTCGGACGACATCGCGACGCATACTTCGATGGTGCCGCATGTCCGGTCGGAAAGGATGCGCGTGATCGGGTCTGCCGGTATTACGGAAGACGTGCCGTCGTTCCTACTGCCGAAGATCAGTTTTGGGGCTCATTCGCGAAAAAGTATTACGGCGATCGCTCTCGATCTGGATCTCATAAACGAAGCCTCCGGATTCGAACAGGCCGGAATTCTGGGCGGCAATTTCCTTAAGAATTACCGGATGACATTTGATTTTAAGAACTCGAAGGTGACCTTCGTTTTGATAAACCGCGAGGTGGAGAAATAAAACTCAGCCTTTATCTTGAGACCTCTGTGATCGGTGCCTATCTGGACAACGGCGATCCGTTTCGACGGGACCTGACGATGCGATGGTTCGAGCGGGAATTGTCGGAGTACCGCGCCTGCACTTCTGTCCTGGTCCGCCGCGAACTCGAACGAATCGAAGAACCGCATCGCTCAAGCTACCTGCGACTGACCAACGGCCTCGACGATCTGGAATTGGCGGACGAGGTTGCCATTCTCGCCGAAGGCTATATCTCACGCGGCATATTTCACAGGAAATTTATGGCCGACGCCGTCCATGTCGCTCTCGCTTCGTTTCACAAGATCGATTACCTCGTTACATGGAATTTCGGCCACCTCGCAAACGTCCGCAAACAAGCCCGCATCCGCCTGTTCAACACAGCCGCCGGGTTTTTCTCGCCATCGATAATCACACCTGAGTTTCTTGTTCATAGCTAATACATTGCTATCTATTGCCAATGATTGGCAATAATTGCTAAGCTATATGTGGGAGAAAGCAAAATGGCTATTTCTACAATGAATATTTCGCTGCCTGATAATCTGAAGGCTGAGGTCGAAGCTGTTGTTGCGACCGAAGGTTACGGAAATACCAGTGAGTTTTTTCGCGATCTTGTCCGCAGCTATTTACGCGATCGTCAGGAACGCCGCTTGGAGACACTTATTCTGGAAGGCCTGAACAGTGGCGAACCGACGCCGTTTACCACAACGGACATTGAGGCAATTCGAGAACGGGGAATCGAGCGCATCAAAAGACGACTGCAGAAATAGAAATAAAATAATGTATCCGCGTTCAAAATTTCAAGAAGTGCTGCTTGAGATCCGGCAGGAGATGGCTCGTGAGGCGGATTTTGACGTGGATCTTTTTGCCGAGATCGTGAGGACGGGAAGCGGGCCGCAGGAACCTAAGATGCACGCCATCGTAGAGACCGAGAACGAGGACGCAGTTCGCCCAAAGCCTTCATCCAAACGCAAGTAACCCGCCCTCGCTTGTACTGAAAGCACGAACTTGATTAAATCAAAATGCGATGCGGACGCTCCGGCGTTGCGATTCGTCTATCCCCCAAATGTATAGATATCTGATCTCATGCCTGATCATCCTAGCCATAATTGCCGCGGCCGGATACTTTTTTTTCAGTGATTATTGGGAACACCGGTATGACGACGTCATAGCACGGCAGGCGCGCGTTTACCGCATCGACGAGAAACTGGTCTGGAGCGTTATTTACCAAGAGACCTATTTTCGCCCGTTGGCGCGGGGCGAGGCCGAAGAGATCGGGCTGATGCAGGTGACGCCGCTGGTCGCACGCGAATGGGCGAAGGAAACCGGGCTGAAGGATATGGAACGGCAGGCGGTCGAAAATGTGGGCGAATTTTTAAGCGACCCTGAGCGGAACATACAGATCGGCTGCTGGTATCTGGAAAAGCTGCGTGAGCGTTATCGCGGGCGTCCGGCAGAGACGGCAATGATGCTGTCCGCCTATAACGCCGGGCCGAGCCGCGTCGAAGAATGGACAAAGGGCGCGGACGCGGCGCAGATGTCGGAGGCGGATTTCGTTTCGCGTATCGCAATTGGCTCTACAAAGGAATATGTATCGTCGATACTGTCGAGATACCGATCCAACGGAAAAGGCAAGTGACTATATTCATTCCGGAATAAGTGATAAGTGATAAGTGATAAGTGAGAAGTTATATCTGGTTTTACTTATCAGTTATCACTTATTTCGGAGGGTTTGTTTGGCATATCTGCACTTTAATAAATGAAGATACTCGCCGCCGATCATGTTTTGCCGATCTCATCCGAGCCGGTAGCCGATGGAGCGATCGCAATCGATGGCGACAAGATCGTCGCGGTCGGAATGCGTGCGGCGATCATCGCGCAGTTTCCGAATACTGAGATCGAAAGTTTTGGCGAGACGGCGATATTGCCCGGCTTCGTCAACTGCCACTCGCATCTGGAACTGACGGCGATGCGCGGGGCTTTGGACGATGTAGAGCACGATTTCCGGTCGTGGCTGTTAAAGATAAACGAACTGCGGTCTGGAATGAGCGATGTTGACATCGAGGCTGCTGCGGTGGCCGGTGCAATGGAAGGTGCGGCGGCCGGCGTGACGTGTTTCGGCGATATTGGCCGTTACGGCAAGGCAGGATTTGAAGCTCTGAAAACGGTCGGGCTTCGCGGGATCGTTTATCAGGAGACGGAGTTTTCGCCGGACAACCGAACGGCGGACGAAGATTTTACAAAACTAGCGGCAAAATATGAGCAACTTCGCGAGGGCGAAACGAAACTGGTGCGGCTGGGCCTGTCGCCGCATTCGCCGTACACGGTCGGCTCGCGATTGTTCGAATTGATCGCACAGTATTCGATATTGAACCGGATACCGCTGACTATCCACGCTGCAGAATCCGACGATGAAATGAACCTCATCTCGTCCGGCGAAGGCTTGTTCAATGAGTTTTACGAAAGGTTCGGCTTGGAATGGGAAAGCCCGCATTGTTCGCCGATAGAATACTTGGAGCGCCTCGGCGTGCTTTCGGCCCGGCCTTTGCTGGCTCACTGCGTGAGAGTTTCGGAGAGCGATATTGGACGAATAGCCGCAAATGGAGCCGCAATCGCTCATTGCCCGAAGTCAAACGCCAAGTTCGGTCACGGGTATGCGCCGTTCGAGAAGTTTTTGGAGGCAGGGATCGGCGTCGGACTTGGGAGCGATTCGGTCGCTAGCAATAATGTGTGCGACCTGCTCGAAGAATCTCGCTTCGCTGCGTTGGCCGCAAGAAATCATCCCGAGCGAAAACGTTTTGTTACGGCCAAAGATGCACTCGAAACCGCCACGATCGGAGGAGCAACGGCGCTCGGCCTCGATCACCTGATCGGGACGCTAGAACCCGGGAAACAAGCAGACCTAGCCGTTGTTTCACTCACCCATCAGGCGCAGCAACCGGTCAATGATATTTATGCGGCGTTGGTTTTTTCATCGAATGGAAGGGATGTAGTTAGGACTATGGTGAATGGAGTAAAAGTTCTCTAGATCGGGCTAGTCGAGTCGCGATTTCCAGTACTCCGGGTTCCGACCGCAGTGCATTACTGCAACTATGAGAATATAACTTTCATATTCAGTATAAAGGATCGCATATGGAAACACTTTCAAAACTCGTCTACGTACATCTTCGTTAACCAAGGGCCATGTCATTGGTGTCGTGACAATGCCGTCAATTGCGTCGTCAACGAATGTAACAAATCGCCGTCCTAGTCCGGTTTGTTCGCTATCGTAATATATGGCCGCATCTTCGAGTTCTTGAAGAGCGTCTTCGTGAAATTTCCAATTCATTTCTGAAGGGCTTTTCGGACTCGATCCAATCCTTCGTTCCCATCGACCACGACAGCCTTTCCAGTTTTTATGTCTTCAATTCGACGCACGGCCAATCTCGTCCAGGCATCTTGAATGGCGTGGTCGGGAACATTGTCGAGGCTTTCAAAAAGCCGATCAGCCAGAATCGCACGTTCATCAATGGGGAGTGCGAGAACGGTCTCGGTAATTTCAAGGAGACGTGTATTCATAGCAAGCATGATAACTCCAAAACGTCACGGCCACAATATTTTTCTCAACCAACTACTTTGCAGAGATGACCGCTTTTAGTTCACTCAAAACATCATCCGGCGTCCATCTCCCGACCGCGAATATCTTTGTGACCTTGCCGTCTGGGGCGATGATGGCGGTGACGAGTGAGTGGTTGATCTGGGTTTTGTCGTTGGCGTCGGTTTCGTATTGCATGCCGAAGAAGTCGGCGACGGAGCGGACCTCTTTGTCCGTGCCTACGGCGAGGCGCCAGATGGTGAAATCTTCTTTGGCGTCTTTACCTAGATAGCCGAGGCCGTATTGTTTAAGCTTTTCGGGTGTGTCGCGTTCCGGGTCGAACGATATAGAAAGCAGCCGGACTTGGTCTTTGGCCTCCGGATCGGCGGCGATCTGTTTCGCCATATCGCTGAACTGCTTCGACATCTTAATGCAAAACTCGGGCAGCGGGCATTCGCGATAGATGAACGTAACTGCCAGAGCCTTGCCGCGATAATCCTTGAATGAAAATTTCTTTCCATCCTGATCGGTCAATGAAAAATCCGGTACGCTCTTGCCGATCTGCACCGGTATTTTTTCTTCGGCCGGCGGCAGATTCGGGGCGGAGTTTGCAACGATAGCGATCTTTTCTAGCCAATATGGATCTTTCGCGGATTTGTCTTCCACAAGTTCGGCCCGGATCTCAACGCCGGGAACAAGGTCGTCCCAAACCCAGTTTTCATGAATGGGAAAATCCATCGTCATTGCCGGCATAAGACCGGGAACGTCCTGATGGTCGATCTTTGCCGTCTTGGCAATTTTATCGACGGAAACGACCTTTCCCTTAAAGTCATAACGCTTTGCGTTTGCGGAGTTGGAGGCTGTAGATTCTGACTTCTGACAGGATGTGAATAAGACGGCGGCAAGCAAAAATAGATAAAGATATCGCATATTTTAATTAAAACTATTTTCCCGCAAAGACGCTAAGACGCAAAGTCGGAGAAGATAAACGGGCCTTATTTACGATTCAGCTTTTCGTCATACAGGAGTTGGTACATTCGATAGTTTGTCATCACGCGGTGGACGTAATCTTTCGACTGAGCAAAGGCGATCTCAGGGACATAGCGTTCCGGGACATCGGTTTTAGAGCGGTTATACCAACGCTTCATATTATCTTCACCACCATTGTAGCTTGCGGCTACGGCGTCCGGTTTGTCGGGAAATAGCTTAAAAAGGCTCCCGACATATTGCGAACCGAAAAGAATCGCGGTTGGCGGATAGTAAAGTTCGTCCTGATCGAAATTTGTACGGCCGAGTTCGACGGCGATCTTGTCGGACGTAGTAGAAATGAACTGCATCAATCCGCGTGCGGCGGCGTAAGATTTTACGTTCGGACGAAACCGCGATTCCTGGCGCATTATCGCAAGCAGGAAACGCGGATCGACATTCCGCGAAGGCGCGTATTTTAAGAGAGCGTCCGCGTAAGGTGCCGGATAGAGCATTTCAACAACGTCGCGGGGAGCCATTTCCATCAAGTAGTCGGCCGGAACCTTTCGCCACAGCATTTCGATGTAATCGACAGCTTTATCTGCACGATCGCCTCGCAAGTAGGCTCTGATCAATGATGTCGAATCTTCCTTTGAAAGTTTTGCCGATGGCTTATCGACTCCCAGAGCAATCGCGAGTTCGGGAGCAACCTCGTCATACAGCCCAAGAAAGATCAGTTCCTCAATGATCGGAAATCGTCTGTCGCGCTTTGGCCGGTAAGAATCGCCAGCCATTCGCCAAGTACATCTGCCATAATATTTCTTTTCCCATCCATCCGACCGAGAGCCAACTCCGTCTGGTTCAGGAAAATGACATTGTCGTGTGTTGTCGGATAGACCGATCGAACGAGCATAATAATAGTCGGGCAGAGAACCGTAATATGCGTTTAGGATTATTCCTTCTGTCTGTTTCAAAATACTCGGATCAGCGGTCAAGCGTTTTATACGCTGAGCGGCGATACGCATCTCGTCAGCCCTTCGTTTACGTTCGACAATATTCTTGAGAACTTGAGCATCGGCGATCTGAAGTTCGACTCGAATGGCATTTTCGATATGCGGTCGAGCTTCGGGCACGTTGTTCAAGACCAATAGCCGTTCGGTCGAACGCCAGCCGTAATATTCGTTGCGTCCATCGGGAATGGAAAGATAGGCATCGATCGCTTCGGGATACCGGCGAAGCTGTTCGAGGATGTAGCCGCGAAGGAAGGTTACTTCCGCGATGCTGGTGCCGCCGGGCACATTCGCTCCGCCGAGGTTTTTTAGTTCTTTTAGTTTATCGAGGTCGGCGAGAGTCTCGTTCCACAAGCTTCGTGCCAGATGAATGCGAGCCTGTACGAAAAGTGCCTGGGCCTCGCCTGTTTTCCCGCGAAATACTTCCTGTGCTTTGGCAGCCCATTTCAGAGCTTCGGCCTCTTCGCCGAGGTCGCGATAGACATCGATGATGTTCAGATATGGGCGGTCGATGCGTTCGTCGTCGGGAAATTTTTGGATGTACTTTTCATAGCGGCCGATAGCTTCGTGGTGTTTGCCGAGGAGCGTGTACGCAGAGGCAAGCTGCAGCAACGCATCTTTATTTACCGGATGGTCAGCATGCTGCTCACCGATGCGTTCGTACCATTTTACGGCGTCGGTAAAATCTGCGATTTGCGAATAGCCGCGGCCTATTTGATAGATCGCATCCGGCACGATACCGCTGTCCGGATGGTTATTGATGATCGCTGAAAAATGGAGGCGAGCATCGGAAAAATCGCGGTTGAACTGATAGATCTGGGCCCGTCGCAGGTGCTCGTAGTCGGATAGAGGCGGAACGGCCTTGCCGAATTTGTCGCTGCCAACCTCGATCAGATCTAATCCTTTGACGGCCTCAAGGGCAAAATCATCAGGCTGGGCAGGATTTGCGAGGCTCGTTATAAGTTCATTGAAAATGCCGCGAGCGGCCTCGGTGTTTCCGCTGAAAAGATAGGCGCGGCCAAGCAGCAGACGATCTTCGCGTTCGGGCACAGCTTTAGAACCGGAAGTTTTTGTTCCTTGAGTAAGGGATTTGATCGCCAGGTCATAATTCTTGCTTTCAAACCAGCTCCGAGCCATTCTGCGTTTTACGGCATCAGCGAGGAGCGAATCGGGTGCGGCTGCGGAAAGCTCCATTAATTGAAGACGCTCGGCAAGCAGGTTTCCTGACGAACGAGCGATCTGTGACAGATGCCATAATGCATAGCCACGCAGAACCGAATCGCGATTCGCAACGCTGTTGAAATATTTTGCGGCACACACTGCATCGCCGGTGCGTTCGCATAGCCGGGCCAGTAGATAATCGTAATTATTTGCGGTGAAAACTTCGGGTTCGCGTTCGGCGATCAGGCGAAGATCCGCGATGGCGGCCTCATAGTTTCTTGCGCCGACATTCTCTGCTATCCGTGAATGCAGTTCGCCGGTGTCCTGGGGAATGGCCGTAACGGCAAGGACCAAAATTGCAAGAATTGTTGTGAGGCGATTCATCGGTCGGTTCCACCTCCATCTTAAACAAAAAGAGAGAAGTTCAAAAATCGAACTTCTCTTCGAGGGGGAAATCGCTCTTTCGAGCTAGTCAGGGTGAAAAACTTTTTCGGGTCGAAAGCGAGTTCACGGGAATATCGCTTTCGTTGCCGAAAGTGAACGTGCGAAACTTTGGTTCGCCGCTGTCATATATATACCAGGTGCCTTTTTTATAGACGGCAAAATCGGTCGTTCCATCGCCGTCGTAATCGCCCGGTGAGGGGATGTCGTCTTTGAACCCGAAAACGAAAGGTTCCGCTTTTCCGCTCTCGCTGCTCAGCACGTTCCACACGCCGGCGTGATAAACGGCAATGTCTGCCTTGCCGTCGCCGGTATAGTCGGCGGGAACGAGTACGTCTTGACCTGCTTTGCCGAATACTTCGCTGCGGATCTGACTGTCAGAGCTTTGCTGAATGGTCCAACGATTTTCGCTTCCGCGAAATACGGCTATATCAGCCTTTCCGTCGCCGTCATAATCAGCGGCTACCGGAATATCGCCCGTTACACCGAATGTTCTTGTCTCAATTTTGCCCCCACGCGACGAATTCAATATCAGCCATTCGCCTGTGGTCGGCCGCCAGATCGCCACGTCCGCGATCTTGTCGCCATCGTAGTCAGCCGGAACGGGAATATCGTTGATTCCGGCAGATTCAGCCTTAGTACGGCCGAGACGTATCATTTCGGCTTTTGCGTCCTTACTGCGGCGAATCAGCCACGTGCCTGTATCTGTACGCCAAACTGCGGCGTCGATCTGTCCGTCGCCGTCGTAATCGGCCGGAACCAGCGTGTCCTGAGCCGATCCCCATCGTATAGCCGTGAACGCACACGCGTCGGACGAATTTGAATACCAAACACCTTTTGCCGGGCTGAAGAGTGCGAAATCGGAGTTTCCCTTGTTGTCACCCTGAGCGGCGACGGCATTCGACATTGCGAACGCAGCCACCAAGGCCATGCACAACATATTTGCGAATTTTGCTTTAACTGCCTGCAATTTGTTGAAACTCTTGTTGTTCACAATTGAAAATTATCTGCCTGACTTGAGAGTATTAATTTTTAAGACGTTCTATTTTTGAACTTTTGCCGAATCTTTTCGGCGTTATGCCCTACGAAACTGACAATTGGCCCTTACTTCCTGTAAAATCAATTAAATTCTTATGACAGCAAAGATCCTGAGCGGCCGCGAGATCGCGGAATCGATCAAAAATGAGGTACGAAAGGAAGTCGAACGACTCGGGAGCGAACACGGCATTATGCCCTGTTTGGTTGTGGTTCGCGTGGGCGAAGATCCGGCTTCGGCGGTTTATGTCGGGAATAAGGTCAAGACGTCGCAGGAACTTGGAATTATTTCCGAGCACGTACATCTGCCGGTCGAAACCGGTCATGCCGAGCTTCTGGCTGTCGTAAAGGGGTTGAATGAACGCGACGATGTTGACGGCATACTCGTTCAACTTCCGCTGCCAGATCACATCAATGACGACGAGATACTGGAAGCGATCGATCCGGAAAAAGACGTTGACGGCTTTCACCCGATGAACGTCGGACGACTGAATCAAGGCCGGAAAGCTCTGGTTCCTTGCACACCGGCTGGTGTGATCGAAATATTAAAACGATCGAACATAGAGATCGCCGGGAAGCACGCTGTTGTGATCGGCCGGAGCAATATCGTCGGTAAACCGATGGCGGCTCTGCTGTTGAAAGAGAATGCGACGGTGACGATCTGTCATTCGCGAACCGCCGATCTACCGTCGATCACGCGGCAGGCGGACATTCTGGTCGCAGCGATCGGCCGTGCCGGTTTTGTCCGGGGCGAGCATATTGGCGACGGAGCGACGGTAATCGATGTCGGGATAAATAATGTGTCGGATACCGATTTTGCCAGCGAGCTTTTTTCGGAAGAGGAATTACCGAAACGTCTTACGGCGATAGAGAAGCGCGGGTTTACTTTGGTCGGCGATGTGAATCCGAAAGAAGTGATGGAGCGAGCGGCAAACTTAACACCGGTTCCGGGCGGCGTGGGGTTGTTGACGGTCGCGATGCTGATGAAGAATACGGTCGAAGCAGCAAAGATTCGGCGGAAGATATAACCACGGAGAACACAGAGTGCACGGAGATGATCAGAACATGTCTCCAAAATCTCTGTGGTCTCTGTGAACTCTGTGGTGAAATAATATGAACTTTGAAGAATACCAATCAGAAGCGAGCCAGACGGCTCTTTATCCGCGGCGCATGAGCAATCTCGAATACCCGACGCTTGGGCTGGCCGGAGAGGCAGGCGAGGTGGCGAACATCGTCAAGAAGATCCAACGCGATCACGAAGGCATCATTACCGACGAGACGCGGGCAAAGCTAAAGGACGAACTCGGCGACGTACTCTGGTACATCTCAGCCTGCGCCGATGAACTCGGACTAACGCTGGCCGAGATCGCCGAATACAACGTCGGGAAACTAGCAAAGCGTCATAATCGAGCCGCGTAATGCTGAAAGCCGGTCTGACAGGTTCGATCGCGGTCGGTAAGTCATTTGTTTGCGATGTATTTCGTGAGCTTGGCTGTTATGTGATCGACGCTGACCGGTTGGCGCGTGATGTTGTAAAGCCGGACACACCTGGGCTTGCGAATATCATCAAAGAATTTGGCGAGGGTGTGATCAATGTGGACGGGGAACTCGACCGGCCGAAGATGGCGTCGATCGTTTTTGTGGACGAAGAAAAACGGCTGCTTTTGAATTCGATCATTCACCCGCTTGTTTTCGAAGAGCAGAACCGGTGGCTGGCGGAACGCGAGGCGGAAGACCCGAACGGCATTGCGATCGTCGATGCGGCCTTGATGATCGAGTCGGGCGGGTACAAACGCTTCGACAAGCTGATTGTCGTGTGGTGCGAACCTGATATACAATTGCAGCGATTGAGAACGCGCGATGGTATGAACGAAACCGATGCATTTAGACGCATCGCTTCGCAGATGCCGCAGGACGAAAAGAAGAAATTTGCCGATCTTTTGATCGACACGTCTGGCGGCTTCGATGGTACGCGAACTCAATGTTTGCGAGTTCACTCTGAATTAAAAAACCTGGCCCGCAATTAATATCGCTCCCACGGCCTGACACAGTTGATGCGGAATTTTTCGGTTCAAAGAAAGCTGTTGGCTTTGACCGCTTTTGCGGCGTCTCTGATCTTACCTGCGTGTACTCAACTGAAAACTCCGCAGTCCGAGCCTTTCTTTGCCGAAACTAAACCGCCCGCAAAACAAGAGTTTCGCTGGAGCAACGGAAAACAGCCAAAATCCTTCGATCCGGCCCTCGCCGCCGCCGCGCCGGAAACCGATATTGCGAGAGCTATCTTTGAGGGACTGACCGACCTTGATCCCAAAACCCTAAAAGAAATTCCTGCGGCTGCAAAAAAATGGTCTCATAGCGAAGACCTTCGCACCTGGCGATTTTATTTGCGGGACGATGCTGTCTGGTCGAACGGAAAGCCGGTCGTTGCACAGGACTTTGTCCGTTCATGGAACCGTCTGATCGAACTTGGCGATAAAACCGCTCACCGCGACCTGCTGCTAAATCTAAAAGGTTTCCAGGATAAAAAGGTTCAAAAAAACGAACCCGTTACTTCAGCTCCCGATTTTTTGCAGAGCACCGAACCGGCGACGATCGTGCCGGACGCAACTGAAAGTCCCGTGCCATCGCCGTCGCCCTTGATGAGTCCTTCACAGGAAACAAAGCCCGGCGAATCAAAGCCGGATGCAGGAGTGGTCGCCGAAAGTGAAACGGTGCTTCGCGTCGAGTTGATCCATCCGGACAAGGACCTGCCAAAGCTTGTCGCGCACCCGATCTTCCGGCCGGTATTCGATGACGGTTCGTCGTTTGCCGAGGAGCGTCCAGAATCCCGAATGGTCACAAACGGCCCATTCAAGTTTTCGTCGATGGACGGCAAAGGATTGACGCTTGACCGCTCAGAGAATTACTGGGACCGGGAGTCGGTTAAGCTGGAGCGTGTTCATTTTGTTACGGCGCAAACGCCTGAAAAGGCACTCGACGCATACAGGGCTGGGGACGTCGATGCGGTGACTAACGCGGAATTCTCGCCGGCGGCCCTTAAATTATTGGAGCCTTATGACGATTTTCGCCGAACGTCACACAGCGCGGTGAATCTGTATGAGTTCAATCTGACAAAAGCTCCATTCAACGACCGCCGCGTACGGCAGGCTTTGTCGATAGCGATAGAAAGAGAAAAGCTGACCGAGGGCGAATTGCAGGGAACAACCAGGCCGGCGACCAGCTTTCTGCCGCTCGGAAATAGTCCTGAAACACGGATCGTACAGGATGCTCAAAAAGCACTATCGCTGCTAGATGAGGCAGGATTTCCCAACGGAAAAGGTTTTCCGGTGATCCGGCTGTTAATAAACCGAAACGACGTGCAGCAGCGGATCGCCCGCAGTGTTGCCGCGATGTGGAAGCAAAATCTAAACCTTGAGACCGAGATCATCGTAAAAGAAGGTGTTGAACTCGAAGAGGCTAAAGCGGCGGGCGAATACGAGGCTGTTCGGAGAGGAATCGTTCTACCGACAGCCGACGAAACCGCTAATTTCCTTGCGATCTTTCATTCCGATGCGTCCGTGACAGGTGAAACCACTACCGACAGCATCGGCCTTACAAGACAGGTATTTCGTATTGGGCAGCCGACGCCGCACCTGTTGGAGTCTCGAAAGATCGAAGGAAAACAGTCGATTCAGGAAGATGCGACGATCCTTTCCGAGGAAGATGCGCTTTACGAATTGAGAGCGATCCCGCTTTATTTTCCGACATCCTATTCATTGGCAAAAGGGTATGTAAAGGGATTCGACTCGAATATCCTTGATTCGCCATCGCTTAAAGACGTTGAGATCGACAGCGATTGGCGGACAAAATAGACTGACAAAGTAAAATTTTCGCTGACGCTTTCGCGTTTTATTGCTAAAATTCATTTTAACGGGAACCCGTTCTCTTCTCTCCCGATTCCGGGCAATTTATTTTATCTTCAGGAGTTTGGATCATGGCCGGATTGGATCGAGATCGCATTATCGCCACGCTGTTGGTTTTATCGCTTTCGGGTATTGTTGCCGGATGTGCGGCGAGTGCGTCGGGCAAGTATTTCGGTCTGACCACGCCGCCGTCAGAGAATGTGCTGCGCTACATCTCCGGGGCCGAGCCGGAATCGCTCGACCCGGCATTGCCCAACGGCCAACCTGAAGCACGTATTCTGATGGCACTCTACGACGGGCTGATCGAATATCACCCGGCCACGATGGAGTCGATACCAGGAATTGCCGAAAGCTGGGAAGTAGGCGAGGGCGGTACCGAATATATTTTCCGGCTCAGGAAGAACGCGAAATTCTCAAACGGCGAACCGATAACTGCAAAAGATTTTGTCTATACGTTTCGCCGCGGATTCAAACCTGAGCTTGCATCCCGTAACGCCAGCCTTGGGTATTACATTAAATATTCCGAGGCTTACAACTCGGGACATGCGTTTGTGAAAGGTACGGACGGCAAGTTTCTTTTGAAAAAGGATTTTGTCGATTCGATCGTTAACGAAGCAGAATCGAAAGCCCTGCCCCTCGCAGGTGACAGTGAGTTTCACAAATTTTTGGATGAGCCGGAACGGCTGACAATTCCCACAGTCGAGACAGATAAGGTAAAGCTGCTCGACAGCGATCCGAAATTGAAGGCGGCCGTCGAGGGAAAGGAATTAGTTCCGGTGAAGGCTGAGGACATCGGTGTCGAAGCAGTTGACGATTACACTTTTCGCATTAAGCTTTATCAGCCTGCTCCTTATTTTGTCGGTCTTCTTGGCCATCAGTTCTTTCGCGTCGTGCCTTCCAGCGTTATCGAAAAATTCGGTGATAGATGGTCGCGGCCCGAGAATATTGTAACCAGCGGAGCCTTTAAGGTACTTGCCCACCGGCCGTACGATGAACTGATCGTCGTTAAAGATCCGAATAACTGGGACGCGGCAAACGTCAAACTCGACCGGATCGAATTTTACCCGCTCGATGAACAGACGACGATGCTCAACCTTTACAAGGCCGGGCGCGTCGATGGCATTTACAACCACACGGTTCCCGGGCCGTGGTTCGACCAGATTCGCGAGTACAAGGATGAATATCTTTTGCACCCGGAGAACGCGACCGAGTTTTATGTGATCAATGTAAAGAAAGCCCCTATGGACAAGCAAAAGGTCCGCGAAGCAATGGCGATAGCGATCGATAGAGACGCATGGGTCAAGCTTAAGAAGATCTACAAACCGCTTGTCGATATCATTCCATTCGGGATCTTTCCCAAGTACGAAGAGGCCCGCGAAAAGGTCTATTCGGAGGAATTAAAGAAACAGGGAAGTTCGCTCGATGAATGGAAGGCGCGGAAATTCAATGCGGAAAAAGGACGAAAATTGCTTACCGAGGCCGGCTTTCCCGTTCAGCAATCCGGCAGTGGTTGGATCTGCCCGACTTTTCCTGTCGATGACGTCTCGATCCTGTATAACACCACCGAAAGCAACAAGGCGACCGCGGAATTCATTCAAGCGCAGTGGAAACAAAACCTGGGCGTGACGATCCCTTTAAAAAGCATGGAACAAAGAACGCTGCTTCCGATGGTGAATAAGGTCGAGTATCAGGGATTCACGCGGCGCGGATGGGTGGGCGATTATATGGACCCATTCACGTTTCTCTACCTCTATTATTCGCCGCAGAACGCCAGTGCGACCGGCTGGTGGGACCCGAAATTCGACCGTATGATCGACGAAGCAAACAGTACGGTCGACGAACAACTGCGATTTGAAAAGCTGGCGCGGGCTGAGCTTTACTTAAATCAGCAGCAGGTTATTGTCCCGTTGGGTGTGCCGGGAACGAGTTGGATGAAAAAGCCTTACGTAAAAGGGCTGTATCCCAATCCGGGAACGCTGCATGCCTGGAAGTTTGTTTACATCGAACGAGATCCTGCGAAGTGGGATAAGGATGTGGACAATATTCTTGTCGATAAGGATCCGGTCGTCGAAAACCAGCTTAAAGTAATAATGGCGTCGCAGGAAGAGTTTATTAAGACACATCAAGCCGTGAAAACAGCCGCAGCGGAATAAATATCTATGTTGAAATTCATTCTACGACGGCTGCTTCTGATAATCCCGATGGCATTAGTGGTCGTGACACTTACATGGGGTTTGATAAGGGCCGCGCCCGGTACGTTTTACGATTCGGAAAAGCCGTTACCGATCGCTATCAGGGCAAATATCGAAAAGAAATACGGACTCGATAAACCGTGGTATCAGCAGTATTGGATGATGCTGTCGAATGTTGCGCAGGGCGATTTTGGCGATTCGCTTAAGTATCAGGGACAGTCCGTAAACGAGATCATCAAACGGCACTTGCCTTACTCGGCGACGATCGGAATTATTGCCTATTTACTTGCACTCGCATTGGGGCTTTCGGCCGGAATAATCGCTGCCTTAAAACAAAACTCGCTTTTCGATTACGGAGCAATGGCGGTCGCGATGCTGGGCCTTTCCGTGCCGAATTTCGTGTTTGGCCCGATACTAGTACTAATTTTTGCGCTGGGACTTTATGTAGTTCCTCCCGCTCGCTGGGGCGGTGTTTCGAGTATTATACTGCCTGTCATTACGCTTGCGGCGATCTACGCCGCATACATCGCTCGCCTGACACGAGCCGGAATGCTGGAAGTTTTGCGATCCGATTATATCCGCACGGCAAGAGCAAAAGGCCTCGATGAAAAAACGGTTTTGCTGAAGCACGCACTTCGCGGCGGAATTATTCCGGTCGTTTCTTTTACAGGCCCGGCACTGGCGGCATTGCTGGCCGGAACGGTCGTTGTCGAGCGTATATTCTCGATCCCTGGCCTGGGCAAGATATTTATCGAAGCCGTTCTAAACCGCGATGAGCCGCTTGTGCTTGGCATCGTCGCATTTCTGTCGATCCTTGTAATGGTATTTAATTTGCTCGTCGATATTTCATACGGATTTCTCGATCCGCGAATTCGCTACGAATAGATCTCAATGGAAGAGACTTTACAAATCACAAAGGGCACGTCACTTTGGGCTGACGCCTGGAGGCGGCTGTTGAAAAATAAGCTCGCTGTATTCGGGCTTGTTGTTTTGGCGTTCATGGTCGTACTCGTTTCTATCGGCCCGCCGATCCTTCAATGGCTGACAGGTATTACGCCCGACTATATACCTGCCGACGGCGATCTGCTCAAATCGTTTCCTCCATCCGTGCAGCATCCGATGGGGACGGATGAGCAAGGCCGTGATATTTTTGCACGCGTACTGCAGGGCGGGCGAATTTCGCTGGCCGTAGGCGTTATTTCAACGGTGGTATCGCTGTTGGTCGGCGTTTCCTATGGCGCAATTGCAGGATATCTCGGCGGGAGCATCGATAATTTTATGATGCGTATCGTCGATATTATTTACGCGATACCTTACATATTGATCGTCATCGTTCTGTTGTCTGTTTTCGGCGGAACGAATACGCGGGTTTTGATCGCGGCGTTGCCGGCCATTGTCGCTGGCATTTGCATCTTAGTCGCAGGCGTTTTGCTGGCCGTAAATCTCTATCGTCGATTGTTCGGCGACGGGCTTGCCGATGGCCTTTTCAACACTCTTAAGCGTTTTGCATTTGGAGCATTGGAAGCGGCAATATTGATCGCCCTGATCGTCGCGGCGGCCTATCTGGTTTCGCTGACAGGTTTCGGTTCTTCGATCGCGGAAAAATACGGCAGCGTTTTCAGCCTCGGGATGAGCCAGATCTTTCTGCTCTTTTTTGCGCTGGGACTGGTCTCGTGGCTGACGATGGCGCGCGTGGTTCGCGGACAGATACTGAGCCTGAAAAATCAGGAATTCGTCCTCGCCGCCAAAGCGACCGGCGTTTCGACCTTCGGTATCATTTTTCGCCATCTCGTTCCGAACGCTCTCGGCCCTGTGATCGTTTATGCGACGCTAACCGTCCCAAGCGTTATGCTCTCGGAGGCCTTTCTTTCTTATCTCGGGCTCGGCGTACAGGCCCCATATGCATCGTGGGGAAGCCTCGCCGCCGACGGCGTTAAGAACATCGCGATCTTTCCGTGGCAGCTTATTTTCCCCGGAGTAACAATGGCACTGACATTATTTTCACTGAACTTTTTGGGCGATGGATTGCGGGACGCCATAGACCCGCAGACGCGCAAATTCTAATTGATGAGCAATAACGGCACAATTTTGTCGGTCAAAGACCTAAAGACCTATTTCCAAACCGAGGATGGTGTGGTTAAGGCGGTCGATGGGATCTCGTTCGAGTTGAAGAAGGGCGAGACGCTGGGCATCGTCGGCGAGTCAGGCTCGGGGAAATCGGTGACCAATCTTTCTGTGATGCGTTTGATCCCGGAGCCGCCGGGAAAGATCGTGGCCGGCGAGATCTTTTTTGATGGTG
>Ga0193752_1001042_pt1 | contig 24278 bp, 17 predicted proteins | sample H1c1metaG_FD_144924 | JGI IMG/M metagenome (GOLD analysis project Ga0193752, IMG submission 144924) | Soil microbial communities from a riparian zone of the East river system, Colorado, United States - H1c1 | ecosystem: Environmental > Terrestrial > Soil > Riparian zone | place: USA: East River...
CTTCGAGTTCGGCTCCGGCCTGGGCGCGGCGCTCGGCCCGAAGAGCCCCGAGCCCGACGTCCTCAACTTCGCCTGGCGCGACTACGGCAACCGCGTCGGCGCCTGGCGCTGCCTCGAGCTGTTCGACTCGCTCAAGCTTCCGGCCGGCGTGATCCTCAACACCGCGCTCTACCACTACTGCCCCGAGCTGATCGAAGCCTGCGTCAAGCGCGGCGACGAGTTGATCGGCCACGGCCATACGAATTCCGAGCGGCAAGGCGAGCTCACGGAGGCGAAGGAGCGGCAGCTGCTCCAGGATTGCAGCAACCTCATCAGAACGAAGTCGGGGAAGCGCCCGGAGGGCTGGTTGAGTCCGTGGATCTCGGAGAGTCACGTCACCCCTGATCTCCTGGCGGAAACCGGCTACAAGTACACGCTGAACTGGTGCCACGACGACCAGCCGCACGAGTTCACGACGCGCAGCGGCAAGCTCTGGTCGATTCCCTACCCGCAGGAGCTGAACGACATCCCGATGATCGTCGCGCGACTGATGGGCGCCGAGGAATTCGCCGACCTGATCGTCGACAACTTCGACGAGATGCTGGCGCAATCGAAGGCGCAGCCGCTGGTGATGGGAATCGCCCTGCACCCCTACATCGTCGGGCAGCCCTATCGCCTACGACATCTCCGCCGCGCGCTGAAGCACATCGCGAAGAACAAGAAGGCCTGGTTCACCACCCCCGGCAAGATCTGCGACTTCGTCTCGCCCCCCTGACAAGGGGGGAAGCGAGCTTCGCGAGCGGGGGGGTGCCCCTACTGATTCGGCTTCTTCGGGTCCTTTGGATCTTTCGACTGACTAGTGATGAATATGACGATTACCGCACCTATGATTGCTACAGCCAAAGCGACGCCGGCCAAGGCATTGGCCGCACCATCAAGAGCTGGCGGCGGCACCGACATGCAGACCTGTAGCGCCCTCAGGCTGCTCACGGCCGACGACAGCATGCCCGCTGCAGCGACGAGGAACGCCCCATAGAAACCCATTGCGCCGGCTCCTATGAACGGGGTGCCCGAAATGAAAATGGCGACGTACGCCATTGCGATTCCTGCCGCCAGCGTTCCGGTGATTGCGGCGAACCATGCTGTCGCATTTGTCTGCTCGGCGAGGCATTGCTGAGCTCCGCAGTTTGCCAACATGCCTGTCGCAGGTGCTAAAGCCAATGACGCCACCAAAGCCAACGCCAGCGAGATACCAAACGCTATTGGCGCTCCACCGGCGCCAAAGACGCTCAGATTGAGCGCAATTGCGACTACGCAGCTTGCGATGGCCGCGATGATTGCGATTTCGCCTACAGTCAAAAGGGCAAAGATCGGCGCGAGGTCGCACATTGGGTTTTCCTTGTTAGTTTTGTCAGACCAGCATAGTTGGCTACACCTGAACTGTATAGTCCGTGACCTCGATCCTCGCCATGCCAGGAGACCTCCCGTGATTCATGCCGCAAAGCGCCGCCTGGCTTTTCTCGGGACCGTGTTCGCTGCGCTCGCGCTGCTCGCGGGTTGTGCCAGCAGCCGCCTGGTGTCGCAGCAGGCCAACCCCGACTACGTCGGCAAGCCCCTCAAGAGCGTGATCGTGGTGGGAGTCACGGCGGACGAGATCGTGCGCCGCACGTTCGAAGACCGCGTCGTCGCCCTGCTTGCCAAGCGCGGGATAAAGGGAATTCCGGGCTACGCGGCGGTCGGAACGCGTGGCCGGGTCGAGGAAGCGCAGCTGCGCCAGGCCATCGCCAAGTCGGGCGCCGAAGGCGTGCTCATCACGCGGGTCACCCGGATCGAGCGGTCCTCGACAACCGTTCCCGGGGCCACAGTCGCCGTCAGCTATGGCTGGGGTGGCTTCTACGGCTACTACTCCGGGGTGTGGCAGACCGTCGATGTCGCCCCGCAGACGATCACCGGTCCGACCTGGACGGTCACCGAGACGCGCTTGTTCGACGCGAGGAGCGGCGCGCTGGCATGGACCGGGATGGTGGACACGGGAGAGACCGACCAATTCAATGCGGCATTGACGCAGTACATCCATGTCATCTTCGACGCGATGGTGAACGATCGCGTCCTGTAGCGGTACCCCGACTTCGAAGGAGTGTCTGTCATGAGAAGCGCCGTTCGTTCCACCCTGTCCGCCGCGCTGCTCGGCGCCGCGGCTCTCCTCGCCGGCTGCGCCTCCGAGCCCGCCACCAAGCTCGAAGTTACCTGGGCGCCCCCGCAGCCGCCTCAAGCGGCGTCGTTCAAGAAGCTGCTGATCATGACGGTGGCGAGCAGCGAGTTCGTCCAGATTGCCGTCCAGGACCAGCTGGCCGCCGAGCTGAAGAAGCGCGGCGTGAACGCCGTCGCTTCCCGCCGCTATTTCACCCGTTACACCACCGCGGAGCACGAGCGGTTCAAGAAGAGCCTGGCGGACTCGGGCGCCGATTTCGTGCTGGTCGCGCGGGTCACCAACACCGACGAGAAGAGCTTCGAAGACCGGGGCGCGATCGTCGGGATGAACGGCATGCCCTACTCCGGCGTCTATGCGCGGTACGTCTACCCGACGTCCTACGTCGCGGGGGCCGACGGCTCGGTGAAGTCCGTTACCGCGGACGCCTCCATCTTCGCCGTGAAAGACGAGCAGCTCGTCTGGTCCGCGCGCACCCGCACCACCAACGCCCAGTCGACCACCGGCGCGGCCTATGCGCCGCAGTACGTAGGCGTCATTCTCGACGCCATGAAGAAGGACAAGCTGTTCTGACCCTCAGCTCACGGTCGACGACGGACCACCAGCTCGTTGAATCCCGTGGCCGCATCGTGCTCGCGCGTGAGCGACCAATCCTCGAGCGGTGCCAGGAGAATCTCCGCCGTAGTCCTCACCGTGTTGCCGTAGGCGACATGGCCGCCATAGACGCGGCCAGACGCATCGGCGACCGACATATGCAGGTGCGCGCCCGAGGAACTGAGAGTCCCTGAAACGCTCAGGATCTCCAGAGGGCCCGCGAGCATGGTCTCCGTGGATTCGTCCGCATACCGAAGACTGGCCTTGACCAGGCTACCAATTCCTGCGACCACAAAGGCCGAGTCCGTGTTCTGACTTCCCATGACGTCTTCCAGGGCGCGCCGAAGGTCAGCCCCTGGAGAGAGTCGGATAGGCAGAAACTGCATGCCGGACGGCACCTTCACTCTTTTCAATGAACGGTCGATACTTCTAACGTTCGCATCAGCCGGTGCGTGCCGTCTTTGCGCGCGTCCGCGTCAAACGCGTTGTTAGACGCCGCAGCCCTTTACCCTTCAGCACCGATCGCAACGCTTTGTTGACGGACGCTGAGTCAGGGAAGGCTTTAGCAACGTCACGGTCCAGGATCACGACGTTGGACCCTTCCTTCAGGAGGCGCTTGTAGTACTTGCCTCGCACGGCTTTCGAATAGTCGAAGTCGTACTCGGCCCTCGTCTGGGCCACGTGGTTGCTACGTTTAGGTTTCATGGCGTTTGCGCTCATGCGCTGTGGCTAGGCGTGCACTGATGATGCGGATTGTCTCATCTTGCTCTGTGTGTACCACCACCAGCAATCGATGCCGAGAGGAGTGACCGATAGTGATGAGGCGCTCCTCGGCAGGCGACGAGTCCGGGTCCGGAAAGGTAGCTGATAGAGGATCGTAGAAGACGCTGACCGCCTCGTCGAATGTGACCTTATGCTTTCTCCGATTGGTCTCTGCCTTGGCGCGGTCCCATTCGAAGTGCATCAACGCTCAACTGCGGTGGGCATGACGGCGTCTGCCTCACTACTGAGACACGAGCCGACACTTTAGATCCGGCACAAGACGATATAACTTCAATGGCTCGTACCACTTCAGAGAGGTGCGACTAAGCTTTGCGACGACCAATGAGTGCGGTGGCCCAGCTTTTCGCCACGGAAAAAAATGTTCCTTGAGCAAGAGGTAACGAGTGCCCTTGTGGTGCCAAATTTGCAGCTCGACCGGGACAGCCGTCACTCCGCTGGAGAACTTTACCTCGTTGTGGGGATTCAAGAACGGGCCCGATTCGAAGAGCTTGAAGACGGTCTTTTCTAGCTGCGCTTGTTGGAACTTCTCGGGCGTGAAGAGATATAGCCAGTCGAAGTCGACGGAGCGAATCATTCCGGAGTACACAACCACCACGTCTTGGCGCCCGTCATTGTCTATGTCAACGTAGACGTATTTGTATGGCACATCCCATGGCCTCTTCTCTGCCGTAATGGTGGGGTATGTGTCGTGCTTCCAATCGATGGAGCCGAATCGTTCGCGCCAGATTCCGGACTTGTACTCTTCCTCTGAAACCTTGCGAGATAGGTCTTTAATAGCATGGCAAACCTCGTCTTTACCGCCTGCAATAATCTTGGTGGGAACGCCCCAAGCAGTTGACGTGCAAACCGCTAGGGTCGTAGCTACGGCAACTTTTAACGCGTTCATCGTGAGGCCCAACGTAAATTAGGTGACAGTTTGTCATCTAACAAGTCGCCGCTTTTGCGTGTTTTCATCGGGTCTCCCACTGCGGTCAATACGTTATGCGCGATCGGGCCGTCCGGCAAATCGGACATTTGGAGGTGGCGACGCTAAGACCCGGTCGCGATTGCGGCGGGAGGACCTCGAGGTCTTATCTATTCTTCCGAGAAGGCCTCTAAGGCCGGACTGCGGGGTTTAGAGGAAGAGAAGCGCTTCGCCGCTTCAGCCGACCCAGGCGCGAGCGTTCCGGAAAAGCCGCATCCACGGCGAGTCCTCGCCGGCGTGGTCCGGGGCCCAGGACATCTGCACGTTGCGGAATACCCGTTCCGGGTGCGGCATGACGATGGTGAAGCGCCCGTCGGCGGTGGTGAGGCCGGTGATGCCCTGCGGGGTGCCGCTCGGGTTGTAGGGATAGAGATCGGTCGGCTGGCCGCGGTTGTCGACGTAGCGCATCGAGACGATCGCTTTCTCCAGATGGTTCTTGTCGAACACGGCTCTGCCTTCGCCGTGGGCGGTGACGATGGGGATCAGGCTGCCGGCCATGCCGCGGAACAGGATCGAGGGGCTCTCGGTCACTTCGACCATCACCAGCCGCGCTTCGAACTGCTCGGAGCGGTTCTTCAGGAAAAGCGGCCAGTGCTGCGCGCCGGGAACCAGTTCGCGCAGCTGCGCCATCATCTGGCAGCCGTTGCAGGCGCCGAGGGCGAAGGTATCGCTGCGTGCGAAGAAGCGCTCGAACTCGGCGCGCACCCTGGGGTTGTGCAGGATGGTGCTCGCCCAGCCGCGGCCGCCGCCGAGCACGTCGCCGTAGGAGAAGCCGCCGCCGGCGGCGAACGCCTTGAAGCCTTCGAGCGTCATGCGCCCGGCGATGAGGTCGGTCATGTGCACGTCGACCGACTCGAAGCCCGCGCGGTCGAACGCCGCCGCCATCTCCACCTGGCCGTTCACGCCCTGCTCGCGAAGAATGGCGATTTTCGGCCTGGTTTTCGAAACGACCTGGACGTTCTTGTCATCGAAAGACAACGACACGGAAAGCCCGGGATCGCCGGCATCCAGGATGCGGTCGTGCTCTTCGCGCGCGCAGTCGGGGTTGTCCCGCAGGGACTGCATGCGGTACGTGGTCTCGCTCCAGGCGCGCTGCAGCTCCTCGCGCTTGGCCGCGAACACCTGCCGCGCGTTGCGCACGATGCGGATCTCGCCGCGCGGGTTGAGCTCGCCGACGATGTGCGAGCAGTCGCCCAGGCCGGCTTCGCGCAGCGCCGCCATCACCTTGCCGCGGTCTGCGGCGCGGACCTGCAGCACCGCACCGAGCTCCTCGTTGAAGAGCGCGGCGAGCGCGAGATCGCGCGCGCGGCCGGCGAGCTGCTCCTCGCCGTCGCGCTTGAAGGCGTCGACGTCGTCGGCCGCCGCGTCGAACGCGATCGGGTCGAGGTTGAGCGTGACGCCGCAGTGCCCGGCAAATGCCATCTCGCACGCTGCCGCGAACAGGCCGCCGTCGGACCGGTCGTGATAGGCAAGCAGCAAGGGGTTGAGTGTCTGAATCGCCTCGAAGAAACTCTTCAGCAGCTTCGGATCATCCAGGTCCGGGCACTCGTTGCCCATCTGCGAGTGCACCTGCGCGAGGATCGAGCCGCCGAGGCGGTTCCTGCCCTGCCCCAGGTCGACCAGGATCAGCTCGGTGTCGCCCGCGTCGGTGCGCAGGCGCGGCGTCAGCGAGGCGCGCGCATCCTCGGCCGGCGCGAACGCGGAGACGATGAGCGAAAGCGGGGCCACCACTTCCTTGCCCTGCCAGGCGGTGCGCATCGACAGCGAATCCTTGCCCACCGGGATCGACACGCCGAGCGCCGGGCACAGGTCGATCGCGACCGCCTTCACCGTGTCGTAGAGCGCAGCGTCCTCGCCGGGATGGCCTGCGGCCGCCATCCAGTTCGCCGAGAGTTTTATTTTGCTTAAAGAACCTATTTTTGCTGCGGCGATGTTCGTGATCGCCTCACCGACTGCCAGGCGGCCCGAAGCCGGCGCATCGATCAGCGCGAGCGGTGTGCGCTCGCCGATGGCGAACGCCTCGCCGGCGTAGCCCTCGTAGTCGGCCAGGGTCACTGCGCAGTCGGCCACCGGCACCTGCCAGGGTCCGACGAACGGATCGCGCGAGCACAGGCCGCCGACGGTACGGTCGCCGATGGCGACGAGGAAGGTCTTGTCGGCCACCGCCGGATGGCGCAGGACGCGCTGGATCGCGCCTTCGAGGGTGATTTTCTCCAGCGACAGGGAATTCAGCTTTGCCGGGAGATGCTTCACGTCGCGCAGCATCTTCGGCGGCTTGCCGAGGATCACCTCGAGGTCGATGTCGATGGGCCGGTTGCCGAACTGCGGGTCGTCGACGACCAGCTTGCCGTCGGCGGTGGCCGTGCCGAGCACGGCGAACGGGCATCTCTCCCGCTCGCAGATCTTCCTGAAGGGAGCCAGATTCTCAGGAGAAACGGCAAGGACGTAGCGCTCCTGCGCCTCGTTGCACCAGATTTCGCGCGGCGACATGCCGCTGTCCTCCGACGGGATCGCGCGCAGGTCGAGGCGCGCGCCGCGGCCCGCTGCATGCACGATCTCGGGCACGGCATTGGACAGGCCGCCCGCGCCGACATCGTGGATCGACAGGATCGGATTCGCCGCGCCCAGCTGCCAGCAACGGTCGACGACCTCCTGCGCGCGGCGCTCGATCTCGGCGTTGCCGCGCTGCACGGAGTCGAAGTCGAGCTCGGCGAGGTTGGCGCCGGCGCCCATCGAGGAAGCGGCGCCGCCGCCCATGCCGATCAGCATGCCCGGCCCGCCGAGCTGCACGATGAGCGTGCCCGCGGGCAGCGGCGCCTTCGCCGACTGCACCGCGCTCAGGGAGCCCAAGCCGCCCGCCAGCATGATGGGTTTGTGATAACCCCGGTTCTCGTGCTCGAAGGTCCTGAAGTAGCCGGCGAGATTCGGCCGGCCGAACTCGTTGTTGAACGAGGCGGCGCCGATCGGCCCGTCGAGCATGATCTCGAGCGCCGAGGCGATGTGCGCCGGCTTGCCGGGATCGCGCTCTTCCCAGGGCTGCAGCGCACCGGGAACGCGCAGGTGCGAGACCGAGAAGCCGACCAGCCCGGCCTTGGGCTTGGCGCCGCGGCCGGTGGCGCCCTCGTCGCGGATCTCGCCGCCGGAGCCGGTGGCGGCGCCCGGGAAAGGCGAGATCGCGCTCGGGTGGTTGTGCGTCTCGCACTTGATGACGATATGCGTGAGCTCTTTTGCCTGCCGGTAGGAAAAGTCCGCGCCCGGGAAGAAGCGCAGCGCCTCGCGCCCTTGCAGGATGGCGGAGTTGTCGGCGTACGCCAGCACCGTGCCCTGCGGGCTGGCGGCGTGCGTGTGGCGGATCATCGCGAACAGCGACTGGTCCTTCTTCCGGCCGTCGACGATCCAGTCGGCGTTGAAGATCTTGTGCCGGCAATGCTCGGAGTTGGCCTGCGCGAACATGGTCAGCTCGGCGTCGGTCGGGTCGCGGCCCAGGGCGCGGTAGGCCTGCTCCAGGTACTCGATCTCGTCCTCGGCGAGCGCCAGGCCGAGCCGGCGGTTCGCCTCGCGCAGCGCGCCGACCGGCACCCACTGCAGCGGCCGCGGCGGCACGTGCTCGAAGAGCTTCTCGGCTGCCTCGAACGAGCGGAAGACCGCTTCGGTCATGCGGTCATGCAAGACAGGGGAAACGTCGGCAGAAGCGCCTTGAATGAAAAATGCGGTTCCCCGCTCGATGCGGCGCACCTTCAGGCCGCAGTTGCGGGCGATGTCGGTGGCCTTGGACGACCAGGGGGAGATGGTGCCGACCCGCGGCACGACGAGGAACAGGTCGCCCGCCGCCTTCTCCGGGATCGCGCCGTAGGCGAGCAAGCGCTCGAGCAGCGCACCCTGGGCAGCAGACGGCGGCGAGTCGAGCTCGACGAAGTGGCGGAACTCGGCGGCGACGGCGCGCACGCCGGAGTCGAGTTTCTTCAGCGAAGCGGCCAGCTTGGCGAGGCGGAACTCCGACAGGGCACGCGGGCCGCGGAGCTGGAGGACGTGGGGCACTAGTTCCTGACCTGCGGCTCCTGAACGGTTCCCCCGAGGATCAGCGTGGAACGCAGGTTCTGCGTCGAGGTCTTGACGTCGGCGACGATGCGCCCGGAAAGCGCCCCGCTCTCGCTGATCTCCGCGCTGGCGCCGGCATTGAGCGCGCCGGCGCCGATGTTGATGTTGCGCAGGCTGACCGCGCCGCGGTCGTAGGTGCCCTGGCCGCTCATCTCGGCGAACTGCGTCTGGCCGGTCACCTGCCGGCCGCCGGTCTGCAGCGCGCGCGACAGGTCGAAGCTGCCCAGCACGCCCTTCGATACGGTGAAGTTGCCCTCCAGGCGCCCGCTCGAGCCGAGCTTGGCCGGCTCGACGCCGCTCATCGAGAAGCGGCCGGTGCCCTCGGCGCGGCCGTTCGACATGAGCGCGGGGGCGAAGACGGCGGCGTTCACGCCGCGCGCCGTCATCACGCCGTCGACGCTCCAGGTGCTCCCCCAGCGCATGGTGGCGGTGCCGGTGACGTGGCCGCTGAACAGCAGCCCGTCCCATTGGGTGATCTTCAGGCCCTGGCGCGTGGCGTCGCCTTTCATCGCGAACTGGACCAGCGTGATGCCCTGCGCGAAGGGCAGCGTGAACTGCGCGGTGCTGACGTCGAACTCGACCGCCTGGTCCTTGGCGCCGAGCTTGGCCACCAGGCCCTCGGGCCCGCGCAGCGTCGCCGTGCGCAGGCCGCCGTCGGCGAGCTGCACCTCGCCGTCGAGCGGCGGCAGCGGCAGCGCGCCGCTCAGCTTCAGGTTGCGCAGCGACACCTGCGAGACGCTCAACGCGTCGCTCTTCACCTTGGCGAACAGCACATCGCCCAGCGCATCCTGCGGCAGGTTCATGCCCTCCAGCTCGATGCGGGTGAAGGTCTTGCGGTCGCTGAAGACCGAGCCGATCTCCGGGAAGGCGCGCACCGTGGGGATGCTCAGGTCGCCGATGCTGACGCCGTCGAACTTGTATTGCACTCCGCCGATCAGCGAGAAGCGGCCGGAGGCGATCTTCACCGGCCGGCCGAGCGCCTCGGTGGCCGCCCTCTCGTACTCGGCGGTGGATACCGGCATCACGTGCACCACCCCTGCGCCGATGATCAGCAGCAGGAACAGGCCGACCGCGATGTTGCGGCCGAGATTCGACTTGCGGCGGGGGCGGTACGCCGCCGCCGATTTCTTCGACTCCTTCTCCTCGCGCTCGCGCTCCTTCTTGCTCTTCGCCTCGCGGTCGCGCTCCTTCTTCTGCGTGCGCTCCTTCTCGCGTTCCTTCTCGCGCTCCTCCTTGCGGTTCTTCTTCTTCTCGAGCAGCGCCGACTCGCGCTTGACCTCGTCCAGCTCGAGGTCCTCGTCGGTGATGCCCAGGTCGTCGCCGCCGGCCGGCGCGGCAGCGCCTGACGCCGCGGCTACCTTACGCCTGCGCTCCTCGATCTCGCGCTCGGCCTGCTCCTGCTCCTCGCGCTGCTGGCGCGCCCGGCGCTCTTCCTCGTCGCGCACGCGCTGCGCTTCCGCTTCCCTGCGGCGGCGCTCGTCTTCCATGCGTTGGCGCACGTCGGCCGCCTCGCGCTCCTGGCGCTCGGCCTCCTCCTGGTGCTTGCGCGCGGCCTCTTCCTTCGCCTTGCGCTCCGACTCTTCCTTCGCCTTGCGCTCGTCGTCGTCGCGCTGGGTGAACGAGTCCAGGTCGGCGAGCAGCGAATCGGCGAAGGCGTCGCCGGTCGCGGCCTTCTTGGGCGGAGGCGGCGGCGCTGCGGCGGGCGGTGCTGCGGCCGGCGGCGCTGCGGCAGGCGGTGCCGCCTGTGCTGCCATGAGCTTCTCCAGCGACTGCTCGTCTGCCTCGCGCTTGCGCGCCGCCTCTTGTTCCGCCTTTTCCGCTTTTTCCGCGCGCTCGCGCTCCTCTTCTTCGTCGCGCTGCTTGCGCCGCGCGGCGCGCTCGCTCTCCTCGCGGGCGGACTCTTCCTCGCGCTGCCTGCGCCGCTCCGTCTCCTCTTCTTCCTCGCGCTTGCGGCGGGCCGCCCGCTCCTCTTCCTCGCGGCGGGCCTGTTCCTCGCGCTGCTTGCGCTCCTCCTCGAGCTTGCGGCGCTCTTCCTCGATCTCGCGGCGCGCGCGCTCGGCCTCCTCCTTCGCCTTGCGCTCGGCCTCCTCGCGCGCCTTGCGCTCCTCCTCCAGCTTGCGCTTGAGCTCCTCCTGCTCGCGGCGCGCCTTCTCCTCGGCTTCCTTGCGCGCGCGTTCCGCCTTCTCCTCGGCTTCCTTGCGGGCGCGTTCCGCCTTTTCCTCGGCTTCCCTGCGGGCGCGCTCGACCTCTTGCCTGGCCTTTTCCGCCTTCTCTTCGGCTTCGCGGCGCGCGCGCTCGGCCTCTTCCTTGGCGCGCTTCGCCTCGGCCTCGGCCTTGACCTTGGCTTCGGCGGCGGCGCGGATCGCGGCGGAGCGCGCCGTGGCGGCATCGGCCTCGGCCTTCTTCGCCTTCGCCTCGGCGTCGGCTTTGGCTTTCTCTTCGGCTTCCGCCCTGAGCTTGGCCTCGGTCTCGGCTCGAACCTTCGCCTCGGCCTCCGACTTCAGGCGGTCGCGCTCTTCCTGCTGCTTGCGCTCGGCCTCCTCGCGCGCCTTGGCGAAGGCCGACTGCTGTTCCTTGGCGATCTGCGCCTGCTTGACCTTCTCCGCCGCGGAGGGCGGCGGCGGCGCCGCCGGCACGGCGACCGCCGGCTTGGGCGGCGGCGCGGGGGCGCGCGCCATGGTCTGCGGCGGCGGGGTCGGCGCAGCGCTCTTCTTGGGCACGGACATCGCGGCGGTGAAATCCAGGTCCGACCCGATGTCCATCGGCGCGGTCGGCTTGCTCGCCGGCTTGGCCGGCGCGGCCGAGGGCTTCGCCCCGCCGCCGGCAGGCGCCGCAGCGCCCGGCGACACCTCCCGGATGAAGCCGTCCTTGTCCAGCTTGGTGATCAGTGCCTTGAAATCGTTGTCGAACTGCTTGCCGACCTTCACCGCCACGTCGCCGAGCGTGGCGCGGCCGTCGATCGCCGAAAGCACCGCCCGGTCCGGACGCGACAGCTGGCTGGTCTTGCCGGACGCTTCCTGCACGCCCTTGCCGGACTTGGAGAAGATTGCGGTGGGATTCATTCTTTGGACGCTATTTTATCGTCTAGTCGGTGCGCCGTAGCCCCCGCCACCGGGAGTCTCGACGACAAATACGTCGCCCGGCGCCATCTCCGCCTGGTCGAACGGCCCCAGCTCGACGCGCCGTCCATCGGCGCGCAGCACGTAATTGCGGCCGGGCTGGCCCGGCTCCCCGCCCGCCATGCCGTGCGGCCGCACCAGCCGGTGGCCGGACAGGATCGCCGCGGTCATCGCCTCGAGGAAGCGCACGCGCCGCACCGCGCCGTGGCCGCCGCGGCGCCTGCCGCGCCCGCCGGAGCCGGGGCGGATCTCGAAGCTCTCGAGCAGCACCGGGAAGCGCCACTCCAGTACCTCGGGGTCGGTAAGCCGCGAATTGGTCATATGGGTCTGCACCACGTCGGCGCCGTCGAAGTCCGGCCCCGCGCCGGAGCCGCCGGCGATGGTTTCGTAGTACTGGTAGCGCGCATTGCCGAAGGTGAAGTTGTTCATTGTGCCCTGTGAAGCGGCCATCACCCCAAGGGCACCGTACAGGGTGTCGGTAATACATTGTGAGGTTTCGACGTTGCCCGCCACCACGGCCGCCGGATAGCGCGGCCGCAGCATGCAGCCCTCCGGTATCACCACCTCGAGCGGCTTCAGGCAGCCCGCGTTGAGCGGAATATCGTCGTCGACCAGCGTGCGGAAGACGTACAGCACCGCGGCCATGGAGACCGCCGCCGGGGCGTTGAAGTTGTTGGGGAGCTGGCTTGAAGTGCCCTCAAAATCAATCCTTGCGGCCCTGCGGTCCCTATCGATGGTGATCGCGACTTTGATGCGAGCGCCGTTGTCGAGGGGGAGTTCGAACGAACCGTCTTTCAGCACTTCGATGACGCGTCGGACCGATTCCTCGGCGTTGTCCTGGACGTGGCCCATGTAGGCGCGCACCACGTCCAGGCCGAAGTGCTCGACCATGCGGCGCAGCTCCTGCACGCCCTTCTCGTTGGCGGCGATCTGCGCGCGCAGGTCGGCGATGTTCTGCTGCACGTTCCTGACCGGGTACCTGCCCGACGTCAGCAGCGCGACAGCTTCGGCCTCGCGGAAACGGCCCTGCTCGACCAGGAGGAAGTTGTCGATCAACACGCCTTCCTCCTCCACTACCTTTGAGCCGGGCGGCATGGAGCCCGGGGTGATTCCCCCTATGTCCGCGTGATGGCCTCTCGAACCCACATAGAAAATAATTTCATCGGAAGAAAACACGGGCGTTATCACCGTCACATCGGGCAGGTGCGTGCCGCCGTTGTAAGGCGCGTTGAGGACATAGACATCCCCCGGCTTCATCTTTCCCGCGTTCAGCCGGATCACCGTCTTGATCGACTCGCCCATCGAGCCCAGGTGCACCGGCATGTGCGGCGCGTTGGCGATCAGGTTGCCTTCGGCGTCGAACAGCGCGCAGGAGAAGTCCAGGCGCTCCTTGATGTTCACCGAGTAGGCGGTGTTCTGCAGGCGCAGCCCCATCTGCTCGGCGATCGACATGTAGAGGTTGTTGAAGATCTCGAGCATCACCGGATCGACGGTGGTGCCGATGGCCGACGTCCTGCTCCTCTCCTTCGTCCTTTCGAGCATCAGGTGATTCAGGGCAGTGACGGTGGCGCGCCATTCGGGCTCGACCACCGTGGTGGCGTTTGCTTCCGCGATGATCGCGGGCCCGCCGATGGCCTGGCCCGGGGCCAGCTCCCCGCGCCGATAGACCGGCGTCTCGTGCCAGCGGCCGCCGGTGAACATGCGCACGAGCTCGGCGGGCTTGGCGTCTTGATCCTTTCCCGGGGGCGGCTGCTCCACAAAAGCTTCCCCACCCCCCATCGCCTCGACCGAGATCGCCTCCGCGACCAGCGCCCTGCCCGGCATGAGGAAGGAGAACTGCTTGCGGTAGGCGGCCTCGAAGCGCGCGGTCATTTCGGCGGCGGCGCCGAGGGGCACCAGCAGCGCGGTGTCGGTGCCTTCGTACTTCAGATGCACCTTCGCCGCCGTGGCGATCTTTTCCGCCGGCACGCCCTGGGAAACGAGCTCGCCGCGCGCTTCGTCCGCCAGCTTCGCCTCGATGCTCTTCAGCAGGTCGGCATCCAGCCCGGCCTCGATCGCCTGGCTGCGCATCGCGACCTGGTCGGCGAGCCCCATGCCGTATGCGGAAAGCACCCCGGCGAGCGGGTGGATGAAGACGCGCTTCATGGCGAGCGCGTCGGCGACCAGGCAGGCGTGCTGGCCGGCGGCGCCGCCGAAGCAGCACAGCGCATAGGCGGTGACGTCGTGCCCGCGCTGCACCGAGATGTGCTTGATCGCGTTCGCCATGTTGCCGACGGCGATCTGCACGAAGCCTTCGGCGATCTCTTCAGCAGGCCGGTCCTGGTTCAACTCAAGAAACTTCCTGTGAACGATGTCGGCATCCAGGGCCTGCTTGCCGTCGTTGCCGAACACCTTCGGAAAGTACTTCGGCTGCACCTTGCCCAGCATCACGTTGGCGTCGGTGACGGTAAGCGGCCCGCCGCGCCGGTACGAGGCCGGGCCGGGATTGGCCCCGGCCGACTCCGGGCCCACCCGATAGCGCGCGCCGTCGAAGCGCAGGATCGAGCCGCCGCCCGCGGCGACGGTGTGGATGCTCATCATCGGCGCGCGCATGCGCACGCCGGCAACCCGCGTCTCGAACTCGCGCTCGAGCTCACCGGCGTAGTGCGAGACGTCGGTCGAAGTCCCGCCCATGTCGAAGCCGATGATGCGCTCGAGGCCCGCCGCCGCGGCGGTGCGCACGGCGCCGACGATGCCGCCCGCCGGGCCGGAGAGGACCGCGTCCTTGCCCTGGAAGCGGCGCGCGTCGGCGAGCCCGCCGCTCGACTGCATGAAGAGCAGCCGCACGCCGTCGAGCTCGCCGGCGACCTGCCCGACGTAGCGCCGCAGGATCGGCGACAGGTAGGCGTCGACCACCGTGGTGTCGCCGCGCCCGACCAGCTTCATCAGCGGGCTGACGCGGTGCGAGACCGAGATCTGCTCGAAGCCGACCCGTTTCGCTATGTCGAAGGCCTGGTCCTCGTGCTGCGGGAAGCGGTAGCCGTGCATGAAGACGATGGCAACGGAGCGGAAGCCTTCGGCATGGCAGGCTTTGAATTTTTCCTTGAGGTCCTCCTGATCAAGAATTTTCAGCACTTCGCCGCGCGCGCCGATCCGCTCCTCGGCCTCGAACACCTTCTCGTACAGCATCTCCGGCAGGACGATGCGCCGGTCGAAGATGCGCGGCCGGTTCTGGTAGGCGATGCGCAGGGCGTCGCGGAAGCCGCGCGTGATGAACAGCGCCGTGCGCTCGCCTTTTCTCTCCAGGAGCGCATTGGTCGCTACCGTGGTTCCCATCTTGACCGCTTCGATCGCCGCGCCCGGGATGGGAGCGTTCTCCTGCAGACCCAGGAGATGCCGGATGCCGGCAAGCGCAGCGTCGGCGTAGCGCTCGGGATTTTCGGACAGCAGCTTGTGCGTCAGCAGGGAGCCGTCGGGCCGCCGTGCGACTATGTCGGTGAACGTGCCGCCGCGATCGATCCAGAATTGCCAACCCATCTTAGAATCGTATCTTGAATAACAAGCAGACTCCGCTCTCGCTCACAGTGTTGCTCGGCTTGCTGATGGCGCTGCCTGCGCTGGGCACGGATCTGTTCGTGCCGGCGCTGCCGGCGCTCGCGCAGTCTTTCGCCGCCTCGGTGAGCGCCGGGCAGTCCGCGCTCACCACCTATTTCATCGGGCTCGCCTTCGGCATGCTCGTGTGGGGACCGCTCTCCGACCGCTTCGGGCGCAAGCCCGTGCTGCTGGCGGGCCTGGTCATGATGTTCGCCGCCGCGGTGGCGGCCGCCCTGATGGGCTCGATCGCCGGCGTGGCCGGCGCGCGCCTGGCGCAGGGTTTCGCCATGGCGAGCGGCGCGGTGGTGGTGCGCTCGATCGTGCGCGACCTGCACGTGCACGAGCAGGCGGCGCACCTCCTCGCCAGCATCACCGTCGTTTTCAGCCTGGTGCCGATCCTGGCGCCGATCCTCGGCGCGCAGCTCGCCGGCCGCTGGGGCTGGCAGGCGGTGTTCTGGGGAATCGCCGCGGCGGGTGCAGCGCTGCTCGCCGCCACGGCCTCCTGGCTGAAGGAAACCGCGCCGCTGCCGCGCCGCTCGATTCGCCCGCTGGCGCTGGCGACGGGCTTCGCCTCGATCGCGCGCGACCGGCGCTTCCTCGCTCCCATGCTGCTCGCCCTGTGCATGCAGGTCGGCCTGCTCGCCTGGGTGTCGAATTCCGCCTATACCCTGGTGAGTGGATTGGGCATTTCCACCATCGCCTACGGCTGGATGTTCGCGCTGGTGATGCTCGGGCAGATCAGCGGCGCCTGGTGGTCGCGCCGCGTGGTGCTGCGCATCGGCATGGCGCGGCTGATGCGCGCCGGCGTGCTGCTTTCGCTGGGCGCGGGCCTCACCGCCGCCGCGCTCGCCTGGGCGGGCGTCGCGCACTGGCTCGCGGTCGTGCTGCCGTTCACGGTGTTTCTCTTCGGCACCGCGCTCGTCATGCCCAACGCCACCGCGACGGCGCTATCGCCCTTTCCCGGCATGGCGGGCACCGTGTCGTCGCTGCTCGGCGCGATCTGCTTCGCCGGCGCGGCGCTGACGAGCACCGCGCTCGGCGCATTCTTCGACGGCACCGCGCGGCCGATGGCGAGCGCGGCCGCGCTCGCCGCGTTGTGCGCCTTCCTCTTCGAACGGCGGTTGACGCGTGGAAAAGCTTGACGCGGTCGTGGTCGGCGCCGGCGTGGTCGGCCTGGCGGTAGCGCGCGCCCTCGCGATGGCCGGGCGCGAGGTGGTGGTGCTGGAGGCCGAGGACGCGATCGGCACGCACACCAGCTCGCGCAATTCCGAAGTGATCCACGCTGGCATCTACTATCCAAGAAATTCGCTGAAAGCATCCACTTGCGTCGCCGGCAAGGAGCTGCTCTACGAATACTGCGTGACCCACGGCGTGCCCCACCGCCGCAGCGGCAAGCTGATCGTCGCTTCTTCTGAAAATCAGCTGGACGAATTGAAAGCGATACAGGCAAAGGCCCACGCGAACGGCGTGACCGACGTGGTGTGGATGACGCGCGCGCAAGTCGTCGCGCTCGAGCCGGAGATTCAATGCGTCGCCGGCCTCTACTCGCCCTCCACCGGCATCATCGACAGCCACGCGCTCATGCTCGCGTACCAGGGCGACGCCGAGGCGCACGGCGCCATGCTGGCTTTGAAGAGTTCTCTGCAAAAAGTCGTCTCGACGAATGAAGGCTTCGTGCTTCACGTTGAAGGCAGCGAACCGATTCAGACCCGGATCCTCGTCAACAGCGCGGGCCTGCGCGCGCCCACCATCGCCAGGGCGGTGGAGGGCTACCGTGCGCAGCTCGCCCCCAAGGAGCTCTACGCAAAGGGCAACTACTACACGTTGACCGGGAAGAATCCCTTCAAGAGGCTGGTCTACCCGGTGCCCGAACCCGGCGGCCTCGGCGTGCACGTGACGCTCGATATGGCCGGGCAGGCGCGCTTCGGGCCGGACGTGGAATGGGTCGACAAGATCGGCTACGAAGTGGATCCGCGCCGCGCCGAGCGCTTCTACGCGGCGATCCGGCGCTATTGGCCGGGCCTGCCCGACGGCGCGCTCGCCCCGGGGTATGCCGGCATCCGGCCGAAGACCGCCGGCCCCGGCGAGCCGGCGCCCGACTTCGAGATCCAGGGCCCGGAGAAGCACGGCGTCCCCGGACTGGTGCATCTGTTCGGCATCGAGTCGCCCGGCCTCACCGCTTCGCTCGCCCTTGCCGGGATGGTGCTGGACGAATTACATTAGCTTTCAGGGACTTCTTTCCGGGAAAACTCAAATGCAAAAGACACTCATCGCGCTGGCTGCGTTCGCTGCTTTTTCCGCGCACGCGCAAACCAAGTGGGACATGCCCACGCCCTACTCCGACGGCGAGTTCCATACGCGCAACGTCAAGGCGTTCGTCGAGGACGTGAAGAAGAACACCAATGGCGCGGTCGACATCAACGTGCACTCCAACGGCTCGCTGATCAAGCACCCGGACATCCTGCGCGCCGTCTCGACAGGTCAGGTAAATATCGCGGAATTCCTGTTAGGCCAGTTCGGCAATGAAGATCCGGTGTTCGCGGCAGACAACGTGCCCTTCGTCGCCCCCGGCTACGACAACGGCCTCAAGTTCTACCAGGCGCAGAAGCCGGTGCTGGAGAAGAAGCTGCAGGGCCGCGGCATGAAGCTGCTCTACGCGGTGTCCTGGCCCGGCCAGGGCATCTACACCAAGGACCCGGTGAAGAGCGTGAGCGACTTCAAGGGCCTGAAGATGCGCACCTACAGCCCGCTCACCTCGCGGCTCGCCGAGCTGCTGGGCGCGAGCCCGACCATCGCGCAGGTTCCCGACGTGCCGCAGATGTTCGCCACCGGCGCGATGCACGCCATGGTGACCTCCTCGGCCACCGGCACCGCGACCAAGGCCTGGGAGTTCGTCAAGAACTACTACAAGACCAACGCCTGGAACCCGAAGAACGTGGTGGTGGTGAACGAGCGCGCCTTCGGCCGCCTGCCGAAGGACCAGCAGGACGGCATCCTCAAGGCCGCCGCCGCGGCCGAGCCGCGCGGCTGGGAAATGTCGCGCGCGCGCGAGAAGGATGCCGACGAGCTGCTCGCCAAGAACGGCGTCTCGGTGCAGGAACCCTCCGCCGAGCTGAAGGCGGCCCTGAGCAAGATCGGCGAGCAGATGGCTGCCGAGTGGGAGAAATCGGCCGGCGCCGAGGGCCAGGCGATCCTGAAAACCTACCGCGGCAAGTAGGAAATCATGAGGCGGTTTCTCGACCGCCTCTACGCAGGGAGCGGCGTCCTCGCCGCTCTTTGCGTTTTCGGCATCTTCGCGCTGATGCTCGCCCAGTCCTTCGGCCGCGAGGCCGGCATCCTGGTGCGCGGCGCCGACGACATCGTCTCCTGGCTGTGCGCGGCGGCCTCGTTCCTCGCCCTCGGCCACACCTTCCGCCACGGCGAGCTGGTGCGCGTAGGGCTGCTGCTCGAGCGCCTCGGCCCCGCCTGGCGCCGGCGCATGGAGTTGTTCTCTCTCGGCGTCGCCACGCTGTTCGTCGCCTACATGCTGTGGGCGGTGAGCCGCTTCATCTACGAGAGTTGGAAGTTCAACGAGGTGGCGCAGGGCCTGATCAAGGTGCCGATCTGGATCCCGCAGATGACCTTCCTCATCGGCGTGATCATCTTCTTCGTCGCTATCCTCGACGATTTGATTTATGTTTTTAACAACAAGAAACCTGCCTATCAGGTCGCGGAAGAAGTGCGCCGCGCCTCCGGCGACTTCTCGGAGACCGTGTGAGGGCGCTTTGCCCCCCTGGTGTGATGGCGGTTCTTTGCCCCCCTGGTGTGAGGGCGGTTCTTTGCCCCCCTGTTAAGGGGGGAGCGAGCTTTGCGAGCGGGGGGTTTGGTTTTATTTTGCGAACCCCGACTTCAACCCCCCGCTCCCCCCGCGTACGCGGGGGTCACGGCCCCCTTGTCAGGGGGCCAAATCCGTGACGCCGCTAGCCGCCGGGGTTGTTCTTTTGGTTCTCCTCCTGCTGTTGCTGACCGGCGGGGTCTGGATCGCGCTCGCGCTCGGCACGGTGGCCTGGTTCGGGCTGCAGTTCTTCACCAATACACCGCCCGACGTGAATCTGTTCCAGTCCTTCTGGGGCTCGAGCGCCTCGTGGACGCTCGCCGCGCTGCCGCTGTTCATCTGGATGGGCGAGATCCTCTACCGCACCAAGCTGTCGGAAGAGATGTTCGAGGGCCTCGCGCCGTGGCTCGGCTGGCTGCCCGGGCGCCTGATGCACGTCAACATCCTCGGCTGCGCCATCTTCGGCACGGTGTCGGGCTCTTCGGCCGCCACCTGCGCCACCATCGCCAAGGTGGCGCTGCCGGAGCTCAAGCGCCGCGGCTACGACGAGAAGACCTGCCTCGGCTCGCTCGCCGCCGCCGGCACGCTCGGCATCCTGCTGCCGCCCTCGATCATCATGGTGGTGTACGCGGTCGCCGCCGAAGTGTCGATCATCAAGGTATTCCTCGCCGGCTTCATCCCCGGCTTCGTGCTCACGGTGCTCTTCTCCGGCTACATCATCGTCTGGGCGCTCCTCAATCCCGGCAAGACGCCGCGCGAGGACGTGAAATACAGCTTCATGCAGAAGCTGCGCAAGACCAGGCTTCTGGTGCCGTGCCTGGTGCTCATCGTCTTCGTCGTCTGGGTGATGGTGACCGGCTGGGCCACGGCCACCGAAGCGGCGGCCTACGGCGTGCTCGGCGCGCTCGGCATCGCCTGGTGGTCGGGCGGCCTCAGCCGCGAGGCCTTCTGGGCGAGCCTGATGGGCGCGACACGCCTGTCGTGCATGATCATGTTCATCCTCGCCGGGGCGAGCTTCCTCTCCTCGTGCATGGCGTTCACCGGCATCCCGCGCGCGCTGGCCGAATGGGTGCATTCCCTCGCGCCGCACAAGTACACGCTGATCGCGATCCTCGCCGGCATCTACATCCTGCTCGGCACCGCGCTCGACGGCGTGTCGATGATCGTGCTGACCACTTCCATCGTCATCCCGATGGTCGAGAAGGCGGGCTTCGACCTGGTGTGGTTCGGCATCTTCATCGTGCTGCTGGTCGAGATCGCCGAGCTGACCCCGCCCCTGGGCTTCAACATCTTCGTGCTGCAGACCATGACCGGGCACGACAGCAACTACGTCGCGCTCGCCTCGCTGCCCTTCTTCTTCATGATGGTGCTGTGCATCGCGCTGATCACGGTGTTCCCGGAGCTGGCGACCTGGCTGCCCGACACGCTGATCGGCGTGGCAAAGAAATAGAGCCTCAGAGGCCGATCTCGCGCAGCGCCTGCACCAGCTTCGCCTTCTGCGCGGCGTCGGTCATCGGATAGGTTGCCAGCCACTTGAGGCTGGTGAACCCGGGCTGCAGCGCGCGGATTTCGTCGGCTTTCCACCCCGCGGCCGCCTTGTCGCCCGCCGCTACCAGCACAGCCGCCAGGTAGATGTGCGCCTCCAGGTTCTCGGGGTTGCGCGACAGCGCCTGCTCCAGGTTGACCCGCGCCAGCTCGAGGTCGCCGAGAAAGAGGTAGGCCCGCCCGAGGATCAGGAAGTAAAGGGAGCCCGCCTGGGGATCGAGGCGCATTGCGGTGCGCAGCAAGCGCACCGAATCCGCCGGCCGCCCGACGTACGTGTTGATGCCGGCCATCAGCGCATAGCCGTCGGCGAACGACGGGTAGAGCCGCACGGCGGTCTCCAGGTGCTGCAGCGCCTGCTCATGCTGGCGCCGCTCCAGGTGCACGAACGCCAGCACCCAGTAGATTTCCGGAAGATCCGGGTTGATCTGGTGCGCGTTGCGCGCCAGCTCGAACGCGCGCTCGAGGGCGGCGGCGCCGTCCGGCGTCCATTGATTGCGGTAGTCCGCAGCGTAGGTCAGCGCTAGGCCGGCATACGCACGGGCGAAAGCCGCATCCAGGGCGATGGCGCGACGGAACATGCCGCGCGCGGTCTCGTTGTCCGCCCTTTGCCGGGTCAGCAGCGCCGCCTGCCCGCGCTGGAAGTATTGATAGGCTTCGAGATTGCGGGTGTGGCGCTGCGCCATGCGCCGCAATTCCGCTTCGCTGACCTTCGCCGGCAGCATCTGGAGGATCTTCGGCCCGAGCTCTTCCTGGATCGCGAACAGCCCGCTCAGGGGCCGGTCGAACCGCTCGGACCACAACTGCTTTCCCGACTGCGCGTCGGTGAGGTAGATGTGCAGCCGCAGGCGCTCGCCGTCGCGCTGCACCGATCCGGACACGAGATAGCGGGTCGGTGACGCGCCGGCCGGCGTCTCGCCGATGATCGAGAGCCCCGACACCCTCGACAGATCCGTGACGAGATCCGCTGTAATGCCCCGCGCCAGCAGCGCCGCCTGCGGATCGCCGCCCATCGCCTCGAACGGCTTGATGGAAACGGTCGGCTGCGTTGCGCGCTCCGCTTCGACGCCCGCCGTCGGCGTCTGTCTTGCGATCCACCAGGCGGCGGCCGCCGCGAGCAGCAGTGCGGCCATGCCCGCCCCCGCTATCCACGCCACCCGATGCGTGGAGGCGGTCTTGCGGGATCGAACCACCGGGGCCACCAGGCGGTAGCCCCCCTTCGAAATCGTCTGGATATAGGCCGGCTTCTCCGGCACGTCTCCCAAAGCTTTGCGCAATTTGATGACGACCTGGGTGAGGGAGTCGTCGCCCACCAGGACGCCGGGCCAGATGGCCGAAAGCAGCGCTTCGCGGCTCACGACCTGCCCCGAGCGCTCCGCAAGGTAGACAAGGACGGCCATCGCCTTGGGCTCGAGCTTCGCCGTCCTGCCGGCGGCCGAAAGCTGGTTCAGCGCCGGCTCGACGGTCCACTCGCCGATCTGCAACCTGCTGAATGGCTCGGGATTTTCCATTCTTCGGCAAAGCATAGTCGTTTCTTCGGGACTTTTCGGCCCCGGCTGCCGTTCCATGCCCCTGTCATTCCAATCGATCTGGAGGAAGCATGAAGACCGGACAGGCACTCATTCTCGGCGTTTTCCTTGCAGGTACGGCGTGGGCGCACGACGAGGATCCGAAGCCGGCCGCGGGCCGGCCGCCGGAGCAGCTCGGCAAGGTAACGTTCCCGACCTCGTGCGATCCGAAGGTGCAGGCGCAGTTCGAGCGCGGCGTGGCGCTGCTGCATTCGTTCTGGTTCCCGGAAGGCCGCAAGGCTTTCCTCGAGGTGCTCAAAGCCGATCCGTCGTGCTCGATCGCCGGGAACCAGAACGAATGCCAGCAGCACATTTTCAACCGGCCGAAAATGTGCTGCTGGAAGGCCAGGCGGCGGTGGACAAGGCCCTGGCGACCCCGGCGAAGACGCAACGCGAGCGCGACTATGTCGAGGCTATCGCGACCCTGTACACGCACGACCGCGCTCCCTGGGGCGAGCGCGTGCTGCGCTACGAAAAAGCGATGGAGCAGCTCGCACAGCGCTACCCACAGGACAGGGAAGCCGCGGTTTTCTATGCGCTCGCGCTCAACGTCGCCGCGGACCTGAAGGACAAGACCTACACGCGCCAGCTCAAGGCCGCGGCCATCCTGGAGCCGATCTTCGCCGAGCAGCCCGACCATCCGGGCGTGGCGCACTATCTGATCCACAGCTACGACTATCCGTCGATCGCCGCCAAGGGCCTGCCGGCGGCGCGCAAGTTCGCCGCCATCGCTCCCTCGGCCGCGCACGCGCTGCACATGCCTTCGCACGTCTTCACCCGCGTCGGCGCCTGGGAGGACTCGATCGATGCCAACCAGCGCGCAGAGCAGACCGCGCGCAAGAACAACACGCCGGACGATATCCTGCATGCGCTCGACTACCAGGCTTACGCGATGCTGCAGCTGGCGCGCGACGCGGAGGCGAAGCGCGCGATCGAGCGCGGCGAGGCCGAGGCGGCACGCTATGAGCGCAGCCCCGGCGCCTACTCGCTCGCTGCGGGCGGTGCGCGCTACGCGATGGAGCGAGGCGACTGGAAGGCGGCGGCCCAGCTGAAGCCGCGCGAGAGCAAATTCCCCTACGCCGATGCGATGATCCACTACGCGCGCGCGATCGGCGCGGCGCGCTCCGGGGACGCCGAGGGCGCGCAGAAGGACGTGGCGCAGCTCGCGCGCCTGCGCGATGCGCTCGCCGAGCGCAAGGACGCCTACTGGGCCGGGCAGGTCGAGGTGCAGCGCCTCGGCGCGCAGGCCTGGGTCGAGCTTGCACAAGGCAAGCGCGACACGGCGCTCGCGCTGATGCGCCAGTCGGCCGACCTGCAGGACGCGAGCGAGAAAGCGACCGTCACGCCGGGCTATGTCGGGCCGTCGCGCGAGCTGCTCGGCGAAATGCTGCTCGAGCTGAAGCGGCCGGCGCAGGCGCTGAAGGAGTTCGAGGTGTCGGCCGGGCACGATCCGAACCGCTTGCGCGGCATCTACGGCTCGGCGCTGGCCGCAGCGCAGGCCGGCGATGCAGCAAAGGCGCGCGCCCACTACTCGAAGCTGTTGGAGCTGGCCGGCAAAGGCGACCCTCGCCCCGAGCTGCAGCAGGCGAAGGCCTGGCTCGCGCGGAACTGATCCCGCGACGCCGGTTGTATAGTCGGGGTGTGCAAGGCCCGATCTACCTGACCGCCGACATCCGCCGCATCGAGGAAGCGGCCGGCAACGCGTCGCCGCCGCTGATGGAGCGCGCCGGCGCCGCCGCGGCGGCGCTGGCGGCGAAGCTGCTTCCCGAGACCTCGAAGGACATCCTGGTACTCGCCGGCCCCGGCAACAACGGCGGCGACGCCCTGATCGCGGCCGAGCTTCTCGCGCAGCGGTTCTTCCGCGTGACCATCGCCAAGCGTCCGGAGGATCTCCCCGAAGGGAAACATTGGGGTCTCATCATCGACGGCCTGTTCGGCATCGGCCTCGCGCGCCCCATCGAGGGTGACTACCGCAAGCTGGTCGAATACGCCAACGCTCAGCGCTGCCCGGTGCTCGCTTTGGACGTGCCGAGCG
>Ga0193752_1001044_pt1 | contig 24250 bp, 22 predicted proteins | sample H1c1metaG_FD_144924 | JGI IMG/M metagenome (GOLD analysis project Ga0193752, IMG submission 144924) | Soil microbial communities from a riparian zone of the East river system, Colorado, United States - H1c1 | ecosystem: Environmental > Terrestrial > Soil > Riparian zone | place: USA: East River...
GAGTTCCTCACCGACACGCGCGGCACCGGCGTCATGAACCGCCTGTTCCACTCCTACGGTGCCTATCGCGGGCCGATCGTCGGCCGGCGCAACGGGTCGCTGGTCGCCAACAGCGAGGGCGTGGCCGTGGCCTATGCCCTGTGGAACCTCGAGGAGCGCGGTCCGCTCTTCATCGATCCCGGCGTGGCCCTCTACGAGGGCATGGTGATCGGCGAGCATAACCGTCCCAACGATCTCGACGTCAACGCGATCAAGGGCAAGCAGCTCACCAATATCCGCGCCGCCGGCAAGGACGAGGCCGTGCGCCTCACCCCGCCGCGAAAAATGTCTCTCGAACAGGCGATCGCCTATGTCGAGGAGGACGAGCTGGTCGAGATCACGCCGAAATCGATCCGTTTGCGCAAGCGCTTCCTCAAGCCGGAAGATCGCAAGCGCGCCAAGAAGCAGCAATCCACAGCAGAAGCAGCCGAGTAACGACCTACATGAGCGACAGCCGACAGATCGATTTCGCCGACCGCCTGAGCACGGCAGCCAAAGCCAAGCAGGCACTCCTCGAGAAGGCGCGGGCCAAGGATCCCGCCAACGACCCGGAATTCGCCCTCCGGCAGGCCGAGCGCATCGCCGCCAGCCAGGCCCGCGAGGCCCGCGAGGCCGAACGCCGCGCAGCCAAGCAGGCCGAGCGCGAACGCGAAGCCGCCGCAAAAGCGGCCGAGAAGGCCGCCGCCGCCGAGGCGCTGGCCGCCAAGCAGGCCGCGGACGCCGCCGCCGCCGAAGCCGAGCGCATCGAACGCGAGGTCCGCGCCCCGCTCAACGAGGCCTTGGCCAAGCTCGCCCGCGACGCCCGCTACGCCGCCCGCAAGGCGCGCAAGAAAGGTTAGCTCAAACTCCCTCTCCGCCCGCTCTTAGCGGGGGGAGAGGGTTGGGGTGAGGTGGGTCATTCCATCTACCCGCACACCATCTCTCGTACTGCGACCACCTCACCCCAACCCTCTCCCCCCGCAAGCGGCGGAGAGGGAGCACGAGTGACGCCTAAAGCGTTCCGCCGGTCAGCGACGCACGCTGCGAGATTTCGATGTGGTTGCCGTCGGGATCGACCACGAAGGCATAGCGCACGGTGTCGCCCAGGATCTTCGGCGGGTGACCCGATTCGCCGCCACGCTCCAGAATGCCGTTGTATTCCGCGACGCAATCCCAGACCTGGACAGTGGTGTAGCGATAACCCGGCGCGCGATATTCCTTGCTGCGCGCGACAGGTCCCTGCTCGGCGACGACGATCAGCGAATCGCCGCAGCGCCAGGCCTGCTCGCCCGCCTGCTCGAATTGCATGACATGACCCCAGAAGCGCGCATGCGCGGCCACGTCGTTCACCCGCAGCATGACGGCGATGCCTTCGACGCCGTCCCGGCCCTTGGGGACCATCAGCACCATGTTGCCGTCGGGATCGGCGAGGGCCGCCGGCAAAGTGAGGTCGTCGCGGGCGATCTTGAGCCCGATGATGCCCGACGGCGGCGCGGCCGGCAGGGGATCGCGGGCATGGTTCATCTTCAGGATCGAGCCGTTCATATGATGGCGGTGCTGCTGCATGCCGCCGCCCAGCTTGCCCATATGGTCGTAGCGCAGCCCGACCGTCTGCTCCCAGAAGGCGAGCTGCTCGTCGCGCTTGTTGGAGAACAGGCCGACGTCGATATGTGGCTTGGCGAGATTCATGAGGTCCTCAGATATTGAGGTCGCTGAAGAAATCGTTGCCCTTGTCGTCGGTGATGATGAAGGCCGGGAAATTCTCGACCTGGATGCGCCAGATCGCTTCCATGCCGAGCTCGGGATATTCCAGCACCTCGACCTTCTTGATGACGTCCTGGGCCAGGATGGCGGCCGGCCCGCCGATCGAGCCGAGATAGAAGCCCTTGTGCTTCTTGCAGGCGTCGATGACCTGCCGGCTGCGGTTGCCCTTGGCCAGCATCACCATCGAGCCGCCATTGGCCTGGAACAGATCGACGTAGGAATCCATGCGCCCCGCCGTGGTCGGGCCGAAAGAGCCCGATGCCATGCCCGTCGGCGTCTTGGCCGGACCGGCATAATACACCGGGAACTGCTTGAAATAGTCGGGCAGGCCTTCGCCGCGGTCGAGCCGTTCCTTGAGCTTGGCGTGCGCCGAGTCGCGGGCGACGATCAGGGTGCCGGTGAGATTCACCCGCGTCTTCACGGGATATTTGGTCAGGATCGACAGCGTATGCGCCATGCCCTGGTCGAGGTCGACCTGGACCACGTCGCCGGAGAGCTGCTGTGGCTCGATATCGGGCAGGAAATGCGCCGGATTGGTCTCGAGCTGCTCGAGGAAGATGCCGTCCCTGGTGATCTTGCCCAGGACCTGGCGATCGGCCGAGCAGGAGACACCGATGCCGATCGGCACCGAGGCGCCATGGCGGGCGATGCGGATGACGCGCACGTCGTGGCAGAAATACTTGCCGCCGAACTGCGCGCCGATTCCCATCTGGCGGGTGAGCTCCAGCACCTTCTGCTCCATGCCGCGGTCGCGGATGGCGACGCCGAGATTGTTGCCCTCGCTCGGCAGGTCGTCGAGATAGCGGCAGGAAGCGAGCTTCACCGTCTTGAGGTTCATCTCGGCCGAGGTGCCGCCGATGACGATGGCGAGATGATAGGGCGGGCAGGCGGCGGTCCCCAGGGTGCGGATCTGGGTGTCGAGGAATTTCAGCAGGGCGGCTTCGTTGAGCACCGCCGGCGTTTGTTGATGCAGGTATGTCTTGTTGGCCGAGCCGCCGCCCTTGGCGACGAAGAGGAATTTGTAGGCATCGCCGTCGGTCGCGTAGATGTCGATCTGCGCCGGCAGGTTGGTGCCGGTCTGCACTTCCTTGAACATCGAGAGCGGCGAGACCTGCGAATAGCGCAGGTTGGTCTCGGTGTAGGTCTTGTGGACCCCCTTGGCGATTGCGGCCTCGTCGCCGCCGCCGGTCCACACGCCTTGGCCCTTCTTGCCCATGACGATGGCGGTGCCGGTGTCCTGGCACATCGGCAGCACGCCGCCCGCCGAGATGTTGGCGTTCTTCAGGAGCTCGAGCGCCACATATTTGTCGTTGGCCGAGGCCTCGGCATCGTCGAGGATCGAACGGAGCTGGCCGAGATGGCCCGGCCGCAGCAGATGCGCGATATCCTTGAAGGCCTCGGCGGCGAGCAGGGTCAGCCCTGCCGGATCGACCGTCAGCACGTCGCGGCCGTTGAACTTGGTCAGGCCGACATGGTCCGACGTCAGCTTGCGGTAGGGGGTCTTATCCGGACCGCTGGGGAACATTTCCTGGAACTGGAACTCGGACATGACTCTCTCCTCGCGAGGGGCGCGCATCCCGCCGGCAGCGGCAGGCCGGTGTCTATTTCTTTCGGAAGCTGTCGAGCTTGACGACCTTGCTGGCGGCGTCCTCGGGCTTGGCCTCGGCGCCCGGTTCGGCGCCGGATGCGCCTTCGGCGGCGCCGTCCGGCGGCTTGGTCTCGACCGCGGTCGTCGCCGGAAGTTGCGGCCGCTTGTCGACCACGGGCAGCTGCGTCGGCACCGCGCCGGGACCCTTCTCGACGCTCCTGTCGGCGGCGGCCTTGTCCTTGTGATCGAACTGCAGGCCGAAGCGCACCGACGGGTCGACGAAAGCCGACAGCGCCTTGAATGGGACGTGGATGCGCTCCTGCAGCTTGTTGAAGCTTACCGTCACCTCGAAATACTCGTCGGCGATCTCGAGGTCCCAGTATTGATGCTGCAGGACGATGGTCATCTCTTCGGGATATTTGGCGAGCAGGTACTCGGGCATCTCGACGCCCGGATCGGTGCTGCGAAACGAGATGTAAAAATGGTGCGAGCCTGGCAGGCCCTTCTCGGCCACCTGGAGAAGCACGCGACGCACGACGCTGCGCAGCGCATCGTCGACAAGGGCGTCGTAGTGAAATCTGTCGTTCATGATTTTCGGAACTTCGTACCCTGTGCCGCGAGAGTCAATCGCTGCGGCAGGCCGCTGTCGGCGGCCCCCGAACCGCGCTTACGTCCGCTGTTTAGGCGGCAGCAGCGAGTGTAACGGTGTTATCGTTAGCACTTGTGTGTGGTCCGTTGCGGCGGAACCATACCGAGCAAAAGCCACGCCTTTACCACGCACGTCGATCCTACTTCGCCCCCATCGATTCTGCCCTTTACGGGGCAGAGGAGAATGGTGGAGGCGCCGGGTACTGCCCCCGGGTCCGAAACGCTTATGCCACGTGACGTTTATCGCCATAGTCGGTTGCCCGACCTCCGTCATATAGGCGCTTCGCCCGGACTTTTGAAGGCATATACGTCGAGTATGGCTGTGCAAGACGCCAAGTGCGGCTTTACAAAATCTGGCCTCAATTGTACGGTTACTTGTACAAGAGGTATCCGAATGGATGTTGTCACGTATAGCCGCGCACGCCAGGATTTGGCGCGCCTTATGGACAAGGTAAGCGACGATCGTTCGCCGCTCATGGTCACGCGACGGGGCGGACGCTCGGTCGTGGTGCTCTCGCTCGAAGACTATCGCGGCATGGAAGAGACGCTATATCTGATGCGAAGCCCGGCGAACGCCCGCCGGTTGCTCAACAGCATCCGGGCCGCAGATCGCGGCGAGGTAACCGAGCACACCTTGATCGAACCCAAGGCCAAGCCCCGTCGTCGAGCGAAGAAGTGAGGATTACGTTCACCTCGCAAGGGTGGACGGACTATCTCCATTGGCAAGAAGCTGATCCGAAAGTTGTCAGCCGCCTTAACCTGCTGATCAAGGAAGCGTCCCGATCTCCGTTCGAGGGACTGGGAAAGCCAGAACCGCTTCGCGGAGGTCATGCCGGCTGGTGGTCGCGCCGGATCAATAGCGAGCACCGGCTGGTCTATCGGGTATCGGGCCAAGGCGCCGACAAGCAGCTCGAAATCGTCCAGTGCCGGTACCACTACTGAGCTCTTTGGGTTTTGTGGGCAAAATGGCTGCCGGGAAAAGGATGTCGTTGGCAGCCACGTGCAGGCAGCTAAAGTGCGGCCAAACAAGACAAGGACCTGTCATGCCCCTCTCCACCGACCAGCAGGCCGAAATCGACCAGGCGCGGGCCGAAACGCGGCCGACGCTGCGGGCTACCGTGCCGACACTCGAGGAAATCCTCTATCGGGCGCTGCCGGTGCTCGACCACGGCTTCGTCCGCGTCGTCGACTACATGGGCGACGACGCTGCGGTCGTGCAGGCCGCCCGCGTCTCCTACGGCCGCGGCACCAAGAAGGTGAGCGAGGATCGCGGCCTGATCAACTATCTGATCCGGCACCGTCACACGACGCCGTTCGAGATGTGCGAAATCAAGTATCACGTGAAGCTGCCGATCTTCGTCGCCCGGCAGTGGATCCGCCACCGCACCGCCAACGTGAACGAGTATTCGGCGCGCTATTCGATCCTCGACAATGAATTCTACCTGCCGAAGCCGGAGCATCTGGCGGCCCAGAGCGCCGCCAACCGACAGGGACGCGATGCCGTCCTGGCCGGCAAGGAAGCCGAGCGCGTCTTCGATCTGCTCAGGAAGGACGCCGAGCTGGTCTATGAGCATTATCTCGAGATGCTGAACGAGGGCGAGGGTGGCGCGCCGCTCGATCCGGAGCGCTCGGGCCTGGCGCGCGAGCTTGCCCGCATGAACCTGTCGCTGAATTTCTATACGCAATGGTACTGGAAGACCGACCTGCACAATCTCATGCAGTTCCTGTCGCTGCGCGCGGACGCCCATGCCCAATACGAAATCCGCGCCTATGCCGAGACGATGATCGACACGCTGCAGCGCTGGTGCCCAATCAGCCACGACGCCTTCATGGAGCACAGGATGGGCGGCGCGCATCTCTCGCGGACGGCTTTGGCCATCGTCAAACGCCTGCTCGCCGGCGAGAAGGTCGAGCAGAAGGAAAGCGGCATCAGTGCACGCGAATGGCGCGAGCTGATGGCTGTCCTGGGACGTGGATAGCCGGATGATCCAGCCCTACGGACCCATGCGCGTCCTGCGCGAGCGGCCGCGCGATGCGGCCACCATCGAACGGATGACCGTGGCAGCCTTCGGTCCCGAGCGGATGCAGAAGACGGTCTATCGCCTGCGCGACGGCATCCCGCAGCTCAAGGATCTGTGCTTCGTCGCAGTCGACCAGAAGGGCAAGCTGGTGGGCGCCATCCGCAACTGGCCGATCACGATCTCGGACAAATGGCCGGCCGTGCTGCTGGGCCCGCTGGCCATCGCGCCCGAGTTGCGCGGCCTGGGCTACGGCAAGGCGCTGATGTGGTACTCGATGGCCCAGTCGCGCATGCTGGGCCACAGCCGCATCATCCTGGTGGGCGACCCCGAATATTACAATCAATTCGGCTTCCGCCGCGACCTCGCCCTCAACATCCAGCTTCCCGGCTGGGTGGAAGACCGCCGTTTCCTGGCCCTCGAACTGGTCGCGGGCGCGATGATCGGCGTGCACGGGATGATCGGCAAACCGGCGGCGAAGCCCGCAGTTCGGAAGAAACGCTAGCGACCCGTCGACGCGCTACCGCATCACGATCTGCGGGGCGGTGCGGCCGCGGCGGTTGTTGACCGAGAGCGCCTTCCAGACCCGGCCGGCGATGTTCTTGTAGGCTTGGGCATGCGGGCTGTCGGGCTGGGAGGCCACGATCGGCTGGCCGCTGTCCGACGTCACGCGGATGTCGAGATGCAGCGGAATCTCGCCGAGGAACGGCACTTCCAGTTTCCCTGCCTCCTCGCGGGCGCCGCCATGGCCGAAGATCTCCGCGCGCTCGCCGCATTTGGGGCAGACGAAATAGCTCATGTTCTCGACGATGCCGAGCACCGGCACCGCCACCTTGCGGAACATGGCCAGGCCCTTGCGCGCGTCGATCAGGGCGATGTCCTGCGGCGTCGACACGATGATGGCGCCGGCGAGGGCCACGCGCTGGCAGAGGGTGAGCTGGGCATCGCCGGTGCCGGGCGGCATATCGACCACCAGCACGTCGAGCTCGCCCCATTCGACGTCGCGCAGCATCTGCTCGAGCGCGCTCGACACCATCGGACCACGCCAGATCATCGGCGTGTCCTCGGCCACGATATAGCCCAGCGACATGGTGGCGAGGCCGAAGCGCTCAATCGGCTTCAGCCGCTTGCCGTCGGTCGATTCGGGCTTCTCCTTCACCCCCAGCATGCGCGGCATCGAGGGGCCGTAGATATCGGCGTCGAGAAGCCCGGTGCGCACGCCGATGGCATGCAGCCCGAGCGCCAGATTGACCGCTGTGGTTGATTTGCCGACGCCGCCCTTGCCCGACGCGACGGCGATGATGTGTTTTACGCCCGGCACGTCGATACGGCTGCCGCCGCCGGTCGTCTTGGCGCCGGCAGCGCCTGGGCTAGGACCATGGCGGTGGGCATGGACAGCGGGCGGGGGTGGGGGCGGCGGGGCTGCACGTTCGGCCGTCATCACGGCGGTGGCCGAGAGCACGCCCGGCATGGCGCGGACCGCCCGTTCGCAGGCCAGCCGCAGCGGCTCCAGCGCCGCGCCACGGGCCGGATCGACCTCCAGGGTGATGGCCACGTGTCCGGCGCGGGTCGCTACGCCGCCCACCAGGCCCGACGCCACAACGCTTTTGCCGCTCGCGGGGTCGATAATGCCGTTCAGGACGGCCCGCACGGCCGATTCGGCTACTTCTACCATGCTCGCTTGCTCCCGCCTGCTCCGCACTATTATGTGGTGCTTGATTGAACGATCAGGTGCCGTGACATATATGCAGCGCGGCTCGGAATCAAAGGCGGCGACCTGCCGCCCGCCCGCCGGTACAATGCCGGGAGTGGCCCTGAGGTGAACATGGCTTGGAATAACAATAATAGCGGTGGCCCTTGGGGCGGCGGCGGTAGTGGCGGCGGCGGGGGCAATGGTCCCTGGGGTGGCGGCAATCGCGGCGGCAGTGGCGGCCCGTTCGGCTCGCGCCGTCCGCCCGACATGGAAGATGTCATCCGCAAGGGGCAGGAAAAGCTGCGCAACCTGATTCCGGGCGGTTTTGGCTCGGCCCAGGGGCTTCTTCTCATCCTCCTGGCCTGCGTCGTGGTCTGGCTGGCGACCGGCCTGTTCCGCGTCCAGCCAAACCAGCAGGCCATCCAGCTCATCTTCGGCAAGCCCTTCGGCCAACCGGCCGAGCCCGGCCTGCATTATAACCTGCCGGCACCGCTCGGCAGCGTCGTGGTCGTCAACGTCTCCGACCAGCGGCGTACCGAAATCGGCACTACCAGCAGCGGTTTGAGCGATCGCTCGGGCTTCAATCGCGGCAATCGCCCGACCTCCACCGAAAACCTGATGCTGACCGGCGACGAGAATATCGTCGACATCGCCTTTGTCGTGGTGTGGACGGTCAAGGACGTCACGCAATACGCCTTCGCCGTTCGTAGTCCCGACGACACGGTCCGCGCCGCCGCCGAGGCCGCGATGCGCGAGATCATCGGCAAATCGAACCTGCAGTTTGCGCTGGCCGAGGGCCGTAGCCGCATCGAGCAGGACACCAAGGATCTGCTGCAACGCATCCTCGACGATTACGGCGTGGGCGTCAGCATCACCCAGGTGCAGCTCCTGCGGGTCGATCCGCCGCAGGAAGTCATCGGCGCCTTCCGCGACGTGCAGGCTGCCCGTGCCGACAGGGAAAAGAGCATCAACGAGGCCAATACCTACCGCAACCAGGTCCTGCCGCGGGCCAAGGGCGAGGCCGAGGCGATCATCCAGCGCTCCGAAGCCTACAAGGCCGAGACCATCGCGCGTGCAAGCGGCGACGCCCAGCGCTTCAACCTGGTCTACGACCAATACGCCAAGGCCAAGGACATCACGGCCGAGCGCCTTTACATCGAAACCATCGAGGATGTGCTGCGCAACGTGAACAAGGTGCTGATCGACAAGAACGCGGGACCGGGCGTGGTGCCTTATCTGCCGCTGCCGGAACTCAGGCCCAATTCGCAGCCGAGCGCGCAACAGGGCACGGCCCGCCAGGGCGGCTCGATCCAGGGCCTGCCGTCGACACCCATGCCGATGCCGACCACGACCCTGCCGGGCTCGTCGGCGACGGGAGCCACGCGATGAGCAACCGTTCGATCTTCGTCCTCATCGGCCTCGCCATCCTGGCTTTTCTGGCGAGCCAGACCTTCTACACCGTCAGTCCGACCCAGCAGGTGCTGGTGCGTCAGTTCGGTGCCATCGTCGGCAATCCGGTGACCCAGCCCGGTCTCTACCTCAAGATCCCGCTGGTCCAGGACATCCAGCGGGTCGATCGCCGCCTGCTCGACTACGAAGCCAACGAATTCGAGATCATCGCCGGCGACCAGAAGCGACTGGTGGTCGACGCCTATGCGCGCTACCGCATCGTCAACGCCAAGCTGTTCGCCCAGAGCCTGCCGGGTGGCGAGCAGTCGCTGAGAAGCCAGCTCGACTCGCTGATCAACTCCGAGATTCGCGGCGTCCTGAGTTCGGTGCCGCTGCATGCGGTGCTGACCGACCAGCGCGCGCCGCTGATGGAGGAGATCACCCGCCGGGTGAATGCCAGGACGACGCCGTGGGGTGTCGAAGTGGTCGACGTGCGCATCAAGCGCGCCGACCTGCCGCAAGCCAACTCGCAATCGGTCTACAATCGCATGAAGACCGACCGCGAGCGCGAGGCCGGCCAGATCCGCGCCGAGGGCGACGAGGAGAAGCAGCGCATCGTGGCCACCGCCGATCGCGAGGTCTCGGTGATCAAGGCCGAGGCCAGGCTCAAGGCCCAGGTGACGATGGGCGACGCCGAGGCCGAGGCGACACGCGTCTACGCCGCCGCCTTCGACCGGGATCCGAGCTTCTACGGTTTCTACCGGCGCATGGAGGCCTATCGCCAGGCCTTCAGCAGCGGCGGCTCGACCATGATCCTGAGTCCGGACGGCGATTTCTTCCGTTACTTCAACGACCCGTCCGGCGTGCCGAAAAAATAGCAGCCGGCGAATACCGGATGCCTCGAGCAGCCTCTGTGGCCTGGCGGTCACAGAGGCTGCGTCATTTACGTGGCCGTCAAAAAAAGACTGAAATAATCAGCAACAAAGGCATGTCCACATTTGCGCCACATCGGCCACTCATATAGGACTCAACTCGAACGCGCGGCGCCAGCCGTTTGACCCTGGGGGGCCTTGAGCGCCGTTGGAGGTCGGACGTGATCAACGTTGGATTTCAGCTATTTGCACGAAGTGCCGCCATCGCGGCGGCAACCGTTGCTCTGGGCCTTTCCGTAGCCCAGCCCGCCTTGGCGCGCGACACGCCCGCCAGCTTTGCCGACTTGGTCGACCAGCTCATCCCGACGGTCGTCAACATTGCCACCACGACGCAGATGCCGCAGGCGGGCGCGCGCTTGCGCGACATGCCGCAGCTTCCGCCGGGCTCGCCCTTCGAGGAACTGTTCAAGGAGTTCTTCGACAAGCGTGGCGGCGAGGAGCAGCGGCGCAAGGGCACCTCGCTCGGCTCGGGCTTCATCATCGACGGCGAAGGCTACATCGTCACCAACAATCACGTGATCCAGGGTGCCGAGGACATCACGGTCATCCTGCGGGACGATACCCAGCTCAAGGCCAAGCTGGTCGGCTCCGACAGCCGCATCGACGTTGCCGTGCTGAAAGTCGAGCCGCCGAACAAGAAGCCGCTTCCCGCGGTCAAATGGGGCGATTCCGACAAGATGCGGGTCGGCGACTGGGTAATCGCCATCGGCAATCCGTTCGGCCTCGGCCACAGCGTCACCGCGGGCATCATCTCGGCGCGCGGCCGCTCGCTCAATCAGGATGCGCTCGACGACTACCTGCAGACCGACGCCGCCATCAACAAGGGCAATTCGGGCGGACCGCTGTTCGATGCCCAGGGTGAGGTGATCGGCGTCAACACCGCGATCTATTCCCCCAGCGGCACCAATGCGGGCCTGGCCTTCTCCATTCCGTCGAACCAGATCAAGCAGGCGGCCGACCAGATCCGGGAGTTCGGCCGGGTCAAGCGCGGCTGGATCGGCGTCAGCTACCAGACGGTGACCGACGATATCGCCGACAGCTTCAGCCTCGATCGCGCGCGCGGCGTGCTGGTGGCCAACGTCATCGCCGACGGACCTGCCGCAAAGGCCGGGCTCAAGCGCAACGACATCATCATCAGCTTTGGCGGCCAGGAGGTTCCCGACCTGCGCCGTTTCCCGCGCTTCGTCGCCAATGCCCGGGTCGGCAGCACGCTCGATATCGTGGTTTGGCGCCAGGGCAAGGAAACGCCGCTCAAGATCCGCATCGGCGAGCAGGAAGAGCCCGAGAAGCAGAATGTCGCGGCCCAGGGGTCGAAGAAGCCGGTCGAGCCCGACCAGCCGGTGGCGTCCAACATCGAGCAGCTCGGTCTCACCTTGCAGAAGGCCACCGATCAGCTGCGTGAGCGCTATGGCCTCTCCGACCAGGTGAAGGGCGTGGTGGTGACGCAGGTCGCTCCCAACAGTTCGGCGGCCGAGAAGCAACTCCAACCCGGCGACGTCATCCTGGAGGTCGACCAGAAGCCGGTCACCAGCCCGGCCGAGGTGATCGATATCGTAGGCAAGCTGCAGCAACAGAAAAAGCGTTCGGTGCTGCTCTTCGTCGAACGCCAGGGCGACCCTCGCTTCGCCGCGCTCAGGCTGACGAAGTAGCGTTTCGAACGGATTTGCGCTGCGATGCCGGGTTGAGACCCGCGACGTTCAGGGTCCGGCCTCGGCGAGCGTGAAGTGGAAAGTCGTCCCTTTCCCGACCACGCTTTCGACGTCCAGCACGCTGCCCTGACGCTCCACGAGATCCCGGCACAGCAGCAGACCGAGTCCGCTGCCGAGTTCGCCCGCGGTCCCGCTGGTCGTGGTCCGACGGTCGAGCCGGAAGAGGTCGGCGACGGTTTCCGGCGGTATGCCGATGCCGTTGTCGGTGACCGAAACCTCGATGCCCGCGTCGCACGGGCGTGCTGAAATCGTGACGGTGCCGCCGGAATGCGTGAACTTCACGGCGTTGTTGACGAGATTGCGCAGCACGGCCGCCAGCATGCCGCGATGCGCCCGGACGCGCACCTTCGGACAATCGGTTTTCACGGACACTGCCTTGTCTGCCGCCGGATCGGCCGCGCCGCTCGCGATCTCCTCCATCACTTCGGAAAGATCCACGTCGCTCAGCGTGACGGCCACGGTGTCCATTTGCAGGCTGGCCCAGCTGAACAGGCTTTCCATCAGGGCGTAGGCGCGCTGCGAGGCGGCGCTGATGGCCTGCGACCGTCGCTCGAGGGAGGCATAGTCCTTGGCCGCCACGGTGCGGCTGAGCGCCGTTGAAAAGCCCAGGATGACCTGGAACGGATTGCGCAGGTCATGGGCGATGATCGACAGGAGCAGCGCCTGCTGACGGTTGAGCGTGTCGAGGGCGCGGGATTTTTCCTCGGCGTCGCGGCGCGCCATCTCCAGCTCGGCCACGAAGCCCCGGCGCGCCTTGGCGTAGCGGATGGCGCGCGCCAGGCTGGAGGGCGTGGCGTCCGCCTTGGCGAGATAGTCGAGGGCTCCGGCCCGCATCAGGCGCAGGGCCACTTCCTGATCGGCCTCGCCGGTCAGCATCACCACCGCCTGGCTGCCGCCGTCGGGCGCGAGCAACGCGGCAAGCAATTCGTAGGTATCGACGTCGGGCAGGCGAAAATCGAGCAGGACGCAGTCGAACGTCTGCGCCCTGGCAAGGCGCAGCCCCGTCGCTCCGTCCGGCGCCTCGGCGACCTCGTGTGCGAGGCCTGCTTGCTTGAGGGCCCGGCGCACGCTCATGCGGTCGACGGCATCGTCGTCGATCAGCAGTATCCGCGTGGGATCGGTCACCTTGCTACTCGGGAAATTCGACGATCTTCCAGTAATGCTCGAGCAGCGTCACCGCCTGCATGAAGGTGTTGGCGGGGTCCTGCTTGACGATATAGCCGGCGACATGCTGGCCGTAGGCGCGGGCCTTGTCTTCCTCCGCCTTGGAGGTCGTGATCATGAAGACCACGGTGGTCTTCAGCTCTTCGTCGGCACGTACCGCTTCCAGGAACTCCAGGCCGTTCATGCGCGGCATGTTGAGATCGAGCAGCACCAGATGGGGCTTCGGCAGCTTGGTCTTGCCGTTCTCGCCACGCAGGATCTCCAGCGCTTCGATGCCGTCGCGGGCGACCGTGATCGGGTTGGCGATGCGGCCTTTGGCGAAGGCACGCTTGAATCCCTGAACGTCGACATCGTCATCATCGACCAGAAGCAAATTCACGGTCGGTCCCATCCACGGCTCTCCCTGCATTCACGGGCCAGGTGAAATGGACCGCCAGACCGCGACCTTCGCGGCCGTCGGTCAACCAGATCCGCCCCCCCTGTCGTTCGACGAGTTTCTTTACAATGGCGAGCCCCATGCCGCTACCTTCGACCTCGTCGCGCGGCCGGAGTGTCTGAAACATACCAAAAACCCGTTCCCGGAAGCGTTCCGGTATGCCCGGCCCATCGTCGATCACCGCGAATTCGGTCAGATAACGCAGGGTCGCGGCCTCGACACGGACATGCCCTGTCGCCGGATGATCGTGATGCTTGATGGCATTGCTGATCAGGTTTTGCAGCACCTGGGTAAGCGGCGCCTTTGCCGTCTCGAGCGTCGGCAGGTCCGGCGCCCCGGCGATGCTGAAGCCCTCGGGAGGGCTCACGAGGGCGGCGAGCTCCGCTACCAGCGCCTTGGTATCGACCGTGGCGATCGTCTCCTCGCCGCGTCCGGCCCGCGAATAGGCCAGCAGGTCGTCGAGCAGGCTTTCGAGCCGGCGGACGCGGCTCTTCAGCAAATCCATGTTGGTGCGCGTGTCGCCGGCCAGCGCGCCGTCGAGGTCCTCCTCGATCCAGCTCACCAGATTCTCGATGCCGCGCAGGGGCGCCTTGAGATCGTGCGAGGCGACGTAGGCGAATTGCTCCAGTTCCTCGTTCGAGCGCAGGAGGTCGGTGGTCTGCCGGGCGAGGCGCAGCTCCATCCGCTTGCGCTCGGTGATGTCCGTGAGCAGGGTCACGACACCCAGCACGCGGCCATCGGGTGCGCGGTGCGGCCGGTAGAATGCTTCCAGTTCACGCCAGGCTGCGCCGAGCGGCGAGAGCTGATGCTCGAAGCGCATTTCCTTGCCGCCGAAAGCCGCTTCGAGTTCGCGGTCGGCACCGGGAAAGGCGTTGCCCGGGAACACCTGCGCCATGGGTCGTCCGTAGTTTTCCGACACGTCGTTTCCATGGAAGTCGAACCAGCGCTCGAACTCGCCATTGAGAAAGCCAATCCGCCTTTGCGCATCGACATAGCCGACCATGGCCGGCAGCGTGTCGGCTGTCGCCCGCAGCAGCGACGTGCGATCGAGCTCGATCAGGCTGTTCTTGAATACCTCGACCGCGCGGGCCATCTCGCCCACTTCGTCGCGCTGGCGCAGGCTGGGGACGTCGGTCGTGAGGTCGCGTTCGGAAAGACGACGCATGGCATCGGCCAACCGGACCAGGGGACGGGCGATCAGCCGGTTGACCGCGAAAGCCACGGCCGCGCAGATCAGCAGGGTCATGGCGGCGCCGGCCCAGAGGGTGAGGGTCGCGCGGTGTTCCGCACGGTCGACCACCGCGCCTTGTTGCTTGAGCACGGCCTGCGCCACCGCCTCGATGGCGTCCAGTCTCTCGCGAAACTCGTCGAAGCGTTTCTTGCCCTCGCCGTTGCTTTCGATGCGACGCGCCTCGTCGAGCGTCGCCGAACGCGTGGCCTCGCGGATTGCAGCTTCACCGACATTGGCCTGCCAGGCCCGGGCGGCGGTTTCCGCTTCCGCCAGCAGCGTAGCCTGCGTCGGATCTCCGGCGAGCAATCCATGCAGATCGGCGAGCGAACGTTCGAATAGCGGCCTGCCTTCGCGATAAGGCGCGAGGCTGCTGTCGTTGCCGGTCAGGAGATAGCCGCGCAGGCCGGTTTCCTGATTGAGCATGCCGTCGCGGAACTGATTGAGCCGCTCGATGACGCGGTTGGCCTGTCCGCGCGCCTCCGTTGCGGCGTCGAGTTCCTTCAATGTGGCCAGCGTGACCGCGCTGCAAAGAAGCGACACGGCCGCGATCGCGGCGATGGCGCCCCCGAGCGAGCGGTTGAAACCGTACGTGTGCGGCATGCGAACCGGGCCCTTCCGAAACTCAAGACGATGTTCAGGCAGACACTGCTCAGCCGATCTTGACCACGAGCTTGCCGAAATTCTCGCCCTTGAGCAGGCCGATGAAGGCGTCGCCCGCTTTGTCGAGCCCGTCGACGACGGTTTCGCGGGCCTTGAGCTGGCCGGATTTCAGGTAGCCGCCGACTTCGTTGGCGAAAGCGGACATGTGGGCTGCGTGGTCGGAGACGATGAAGCCCTGGATGGTGAGGCGGCGCTGCACGATGGCGAACATCTTGTACGGACCGGCCATCGGCGTCTTGTCCTGGTATTCGGCGATGGCGCCGCAGAAGGCGACGCGGCCGAAATTGTTCAGGCGCTCGAACACGGCATGGAAGATCTTGCCGCCGACATTCTCGAAATCGGCGTCGATGCCGTTGGGGCAGAGCTGGTCGAGCACCGCGCCATAGTCGGTCTCGAGCCGGTGATTGAAGCAGGAATCGTAGCCCAGCTCCTTCATCGCCCAGTCGCATTTGGACTGTTCGCCGGCGCAGCCCACGACATGGGCGCCGGCGATCTTGGCAAGCTGGCCCGCCACCTGGCCCACCGCGCCGGTGGCGGCCGAGACGAATACCGTCTCGCCTTCCTTGGGCTTGCAGATCTGGGTCAGGCCGTACCAGGCGGTGAAGCCCGGCATGCCCAGCACGCCGAGATTGGCCGGCAGCGGTGCGGCGTTCGGGTCGATCTTCCGCAGGCCCTTGGCCTCATGCACCGTGAAGGTCGCCCAGTTCATCATGCCGAGCACGATGTCGCCCTTCTCGAACTTCGGATTGCGCGACTCCACCACCTCGCCGATCGATCCGCCGGTCAGCGGCTGGTCGATCTCGAAGGGCGGCGTGTAGGAGCGCAATTCGGTCATGCGCGGCCGCATGTAGGGGTCGAGCGAGAGATAGAGCGAGCGGACCAGGATCTGGCCTTCGGCCAGCGCCGGCAGCGCCACGGTCTCGCTGCGGAAACAGTCCGCCGTGACGTCGCCCGCCGGGCGCTTGGCGAGCACGATCTGGGTGGCTTCGGTCATGAGATCTTTTCTCCGATGAATTCGCTGCTGCGGTAGCCCTGCAGATAGAGCAGGGCGGTGAGGTCGCCATGGTCGATGCGTGCCGGCACCTGGGCCGCGACGACGGGCTTGGCGTGGAAGGCCACGCCCAGCCCGGCGCCCTGCAGCATGGGCAGGTCGTTGGCGCCGTCGCCCACCGCCATCGTGTCTTCGGGCGTGACGCCGCGTTCTCGGCCGAGACGCTGGAGGGTCGCGATCTTGGCCTCCTTGCCGAGAACCGGGAGTTCGACCGTGCCCGCCAGGGTGCCTTCCTCGATCACCAGCCGGTTGGCGGCGTCGCTGTCGAAGCCGAGATGCTTGCGCGCGATGGCGGTGAAAAAGGTGAAACCGCCCGAGACCAGGGCGCAATAGGCGCCGTTGGCGCGCATGGTGGCGACCAGCGCCGCGCCACCCGGCATGTAACGGATGCGGGTCGCGGCTTCGGCCAACGTGGCCACCGGCAGGCCCTTCAGCAGCAGGACGCGCTCGAACAGGGCCTTGGCGAAATCGATCTCGCCGTTCATCGCCCGCGCAGTGATGCCGGCAATTTTTTCGCGCAGTCCCAGAAAATCGGCCAGCTCGTCCAGCATCTCGTTCTCGATCATGGTCGATTCCATGTCGGCCACGAGGAGATGCTTGCGTCGTCCAAGCGCCGGCACGATCACCGCATCGACGCCCGGCAGCGTTATCGGGACGGCGAGCCCGTCGAACGGCAGATCGCAGGCGATGCCCGGCGACAGCCAGTCGGCGGCCCCGACCGTGGCGCCGCCCGCGCGCAGGGCATTGACGGCCTGCTGCACGGCCGTGTCGTTCAGCGACGGGTGCGCCGGATTGGCGATCAGGACCAGGACGTTCTGCATGATGCCGCGATCGTTAAGGCGCGGCCGGCCGATTTGCAATCCAGCGCCGCCCGGTGTCTCTTCGCCCGCCATGACGCAGACGTTTCTCCGGCCGCGAACGATTCCCTCCCCTGCAGGGCACGGCTATCAAAGTCCCTCTCCGCCGCGCTTTGCGGGGGAGAGGGTGGGGCCCATCGCGCCAGCGATGGGAGGGTGAGGTGGTCGATGTTAAACAAACGGTGTGCGGCTGGATAGATTCCGACCCACCTCACCCAGCCTCTCCCCCCACGAAGGCGTGGGCGGAGAGGGGCCCGACGGCATGACGAAGAACAGTGTGATCGTGGTCACGGGGCCGACGGCCAGCGGCAAGTCGGCTTTGGCGCTGGCGATGGCCGAGCGGCGGGGTGGTGTGGTGATCAACGCCGACGCCATGCAGACCTACGATGCTTTTCCGATTTTGACGGCGCAGCCGACGGCGGCCGAACGCGTACGCGCGGCGCATGCGCTCTATGGCGTGCTGCCGCTCGAGGAGATCCAGACGGCCGAACGCTGGCGCGCCGATGCCAGCGCCGAGATCGAGCGCTGCCTGGCCCAGGGCCGGGCGCCGATCCTGTGCGGCGGCTCGGGGCTTTATCTGCGCGCCCTGAGGGAGGGCTTATCGGCCATCCCCGACGTGTCGCCCGAAATGCGGACGCAGGCCAATCTCGAATGGCTCGAGCTGGGAGCGGTGGCCTTCAGGGCGCGCCTGGCCGAGCATGATCCCGCGATCGTCCAGCGTCTCAAGCCGGAGGACCGCCAGCGCCATGTCAGGGCCTGGGAAGTGCTGGCGGCGACCGGGCGGCCGCTCAGCGACTGGCAGCAGGAAACCAGCGGGACGCCGGCACCGTGGCGCTTCGTAACGATCCTGCTTAGCCCCCAACGCGATTGGTTGCGGGCCCGGATCGAGGCCCGGTTCGATGCCATGCTGGCCGAGGGTGTCCTGGAGGAGGTCCGACGCGTATTCGACCGTCAACCCGATCCCCGCTTGCCCGGCCTCAAGGCCCATGGCGCCCCGGAGCTGTTTGCCCATCTGCGCGGGGAATTGCCGCTGGCCGATGCCCGTCGAATCGCCATCGATCACACCCGTCAATACGCCAAACGCCAGATGACGTGGTTTCGGCATCAAATGACCCCAGATTTTGTAGTCGATCCCCTTGCGGCCCAATCGCTGGGGGGCGGTGAGCAATTTTTGGACAAAACCGGGGTCTGAAACTTTACTTTTAATGCGTATTTTGGGTTGACCCCCCAAACCGCGGGACTTATCTTCCGCGCCGCCGCAAACCCCGTTTTGCGGCGCATTTGTCATAGGAGACTGCAATGACTGCCGAGGAGTCCGCCACGACCGGCGCCGATCTGTTGGTGAAAGCCCTGATCGACGAGGAAGTCGAGGTCGTCTTCGGATATCCGGGCGGCGCGGTCCTTCCCATCTACGATTCGCTCTTCAAGCAGAACCAGCTCCGCCACATCCTGGTGCGTCACGAGCAGGCCGCGGTCCACGCTGCCGAAGGCTATGCCCGCTCGACCGGCAAGGTCGGCGTCGTGCTGGTGACTTCGGGGCCCGGCGCCACCAACGCCGTGACCGGCCTCACCGACGCCCTCATGGATTCCATCCCGATCGTCTGCCTGACCGGCCAGGTGCCGACGCACCTGATCGGCAACGACGCCTTCCAGGAGGCCGACACGACCGGCATCACCCGGCCCTGCACCAAGCACAATTACCTGGTGAAGGACGTGACGAAGCTGCAGCGCACGGTCTACGAGGCCTTCTATGTCGCCCGTTCGGGCCGTCCGGGTCCCGTGGTCATCGACCTGCCCAAGGACATCCTGATGGCCAAGGAGCCCTATGTGGCGCCGCAGAAGCCGGTGCAGCACCGCAGCTACCGGCCGCAGGTCAAGGGCGACGCGCAGAAAATTGAGCAGGCGGTCGAGATGATCGCCAATGCCAAGCGGCCGATCTTCTACACCGGCGGCGGCGTGATCAATTCCGGGCCCGAGGCCTCGAGGCTGCTGGCCGAGCTGGTGCACCTGACCGGCTATCCGATCACCAACACGCTGATGGGGCTGGGTGCCTTCCCGGCGTCGGACAAGCAGTTCCTCGGCATGCTGGGCATGCACGGCACCTACGAAGCCAATCTCGCAATGTACAATTGCGACGTGATGATCAACATCGGCGCGCGCTTCGACGACCGCATCACCGGCAAGCTGACGGAATTCTCGCCGGGCTCCAAGAAGATCCACATCGATATCGATCCGTCGTCGATCAACAAGAGCATCCGCGTCGACCTGCCGATCGTCGGCGACGTGGCCAACGTGCTCGGGGACCTGCTCGCCGTCTGGAAGAAGCGCAAGCCCAGGATCGACCACAAGGCGCTGAAGGCCTGGTGGGAGCAGATCGCCGTGTGGCAGGGGCGCCAGTGCCTGGCCTACCGGCAGGAAGGCGAGATCATCAAGCCGCAATACGCGCTCGAGCGGCTCTACCATCACATCAAGGATCGCGACCACTACATCACCACCGAGGTGGGCCAGCACCAGATGTGGGCGGCGCAGTTCCTGAAATTCGAGCAGCCCGGCCGCTGGATGACCTCGGGCGGCCTCGGCACCATGGGCTACGGCTTTCCCTCGGCCGTCGGCGTGCAGATCGCCCATCCCGATTCCCTGGTGATCGACGTGGCCGGCGAGGCCTCGATCATGATGAACATCCAGGAAATGTCGACGGTGGCGCAATATCGCCTGCCGGTGAAGATCTTCATCCTCAACAACCAGTATATGGGCATGGTCCGCCAGTGGCAGGAGCTGCTGCATGGCGGGCGCTATTCCGAGAGCTACATGGAATCGCTGCCTGATTTCGTGAAACTTGCCGAGGCCTTCGGCGCGTCGGGATTGCGCGTCAGCAAGCCGTCGGAGCTCGACGGCGTGATCGAGGAGATGATCCGGATCAAGGGGCCTGTCATCGTCGACGTTGCGGTCGACAAGGCGGAGAACTGCTTCCCGATGATCCCGTCGGGCGCGGCCCATTGCGACATGCTGCTGGGGCCGAACGACAAATCCAGCCGGCCGGTGTCGGAAGAAGGCATGGTGCTGGTGTGAGCGATCAAGTGAGTGCGAAAGCCCACACCATGTCGGTGCTGGTCGACAACGAGCCCGGCATCCTGGCGCGCGTGGTCGGCCTGTTCTCCGGCCGCGGCTACAATATCGAGAGCCTCACTGTCGCCGAGACGGACGCCAGGCAGAACCTGTCGCGCATCACCATCGTGACCAAGGGCACGCCGATGATCATCGAGCAGATCAAGGCGCAGCTCGAGCGGCTGGTGCCGGTGCACCGGGTGCGTGACCTCACCGTCGAGGGTCCGCATATCGAGCGCGAGCTGGCGCTGGTGAAGGTCCGGGGCATCGGCGAGAAGCGGGTCGAGGCGCTGCGTCTGGCCGACGTGTTCCGCGCCAAGGTGATCGACGCCAAGACCGACTCGTTCGTCTTCGAGGTCACCGGGACGTCGGACAAGGTCCAGACCTTCGTCGGGCTGATGGAAGGGCTGGGCCTGATCGATGTCGGCCGCACCGGCATCGTCGCCATGTCGCGCGGCGGCGAAGCGTTGTGATCCGGACCATAAGTCAGATCCATGGATAGCCTGCTCCCGCTGCTCGGCCTCGCGCTCGTCCATCTGCTGGCGGTGGCGAGCCCCGGGCCCTCCACCGTGCTGGTGATCCAGACCGCTGCCAGCTCGGGCCGGCGGGGCGGGCTGCTCGCGGCCTTTGCCATGATGGTGGGGGCGCTCGCCTGGGCCGCCGCGGCGCTCTATGGCCTGCAGGCGCTGTTCGCCCACTTCGACTGGCTCTACGTCGCGATGCGCATCGGCGGCGGGATCTACCTGATGTATCTCGCGGCGATGCTGTGGCGCCATGCCGGGGCGCCGCTGCCGGCCATCGATCGCAGCGGGCCGCGCCGCAGCGGCTGGCAGGGCTTCGTCCGTGCGCTGCTGCTGCAGGTGAGCAACCCCAAGATCATGGTATTCTTCGGCAGCATCTTTCTGTCGTTGCTGCCGTCTCATCCGCCGGGCTGGATGCAGGGCGCGGTGCTCGGCATCGTGGCCGTCAATGAATTCGTCTGGTTCGCGCTGCTCGCCGTGGTGTTCTCGGGCGAGTCGGCGCGCGGCTTCTATCGTCGGGCAAAATTCTGGATGGACCGTGTCATGGGCGGTGCGCTTGGCCTTCTTGGCTTGCGCCTCGCCCTGTGGGACCGCTAGACAGCGCGCCACCAGGACGGGAAGTTTCTGAGAATCGAAGGGAGCAAGAAGATGCGTGTCTATTACGATCGCGATGCAGACGTGAATTTGATCAAGGGCAAGAAGGTCCTGGTCGTGGGCTACGGCAGCCAGGGCCATGCCCATGCCATGAACCTGCGCGATTCGGGCGTCAAGGACGTGCGCATCGCGCTCAAGCCCGGCTCGGCCACGATCAAGAAGGCCGAAGGCGCGGGCTTCAAGGTGATGAGCCCGGCCGACGGCGCCAAGTGGGCCGACATCGTCATGATGCTGACCCCGGACGAGCTGCAGTCCGATATTTACAACGCCGACCTCGCGCCCAACATGCGCCCGGGCTCGGCGCTTGCCTTCGCGCACGGCCTCAACATCCACTTCAACCTGATCAGCGCGCGCTCCGACATCGACGTGTTCATGATCGCGCCCAAGGGGCCCGGCCACACCGTGCGCTCCGAATACCTGCGTGGCGGCGGCGTGCCCTGCCTCGTCGCGGTGGCGCAGAACCCCTCGAGCAATGCGCTCGAGATCGGTCTCAGCTATTCGTCGGCGATCGGCGGCGGCCGCGCCGGCACCATCGAGACCAGCTTCAAGGAAGAGTGCGAGACCGATCTGTTCGGCGAGCAGGTCGTGCTGTGCGGCGGCCTCGTCGAGTTGATCAAGGCGGGCTACGAAACCCTGGTCGAGGCGGGCTACGCGCCGGAGATGGCCTATTTCGAGTGTCTGCACGAGGTGAAGTTGATCGTCGACCTCATCTATGAGGGCGGCATCGCCAACATGAACTACTCGATCTCCAACACCGCCGAGTACGGCGAATACCGCTCGGGCCCGCGCATCGTGAACGACGAGACCAAGGCCGAGATGAAGCGTGTGCTGGCCGACATCCAGTCGGGCCGCTTCGCGCGCGACTGGATGCTGGAGAACAAGGTCAACCAGGCCTCGTTCAAGGCGATGCGCAAGAAGATGTCGGAGCATCCGATCGAGGAGATCGGCGCCAAGCTGCGCGCCATGATGCCCTGGATCCAGGAAAAGGCCCTGGTCGATAAGTCGCGCAACTAAGCGCGACGTGCAGAAAAGACAAGACAAAGAGGCGCCGGTTTCGGCGCCTCGCTTCTTTCTGCAAGGTGCGGGCTCTCGCGCATATGAATGCGCTGCCGCCCGCCAGCGCATCGGAATGCGCTAGATGATGTAGCCTCCGCCGGACGCGTCGAGCATCGCGCCGGTGATGAAGGAGGATTCATCGGACAACAGCCACAGGGCCGCCTTTGCGATCTCGTGCGCCTCGCCGACGCGCCGCATCGGGATCGACGACTCGATGCCGGCACGGAAGGTCGGGTCCTTCAGCCGGCCTTCGGTCATCTCGGTCAGCACCATGCCGGGCCGAAGCGAATTGACCCGGATGCCCTCGGCGGCGACTTCGCGGGCAAAGCCCTTCGTGAAGGCGTCGACCGCGCCTTTGCTCGCGGCATAGGCCGACGAGCCGGAGCGGCCGCCCAGGGTGGCCGCCATCGACGAGACATTGACGATCGCGCCGCCCTTGCCGCCATGCCGGGTCGACATGCGCTTGGCGGCTTCCCGGCAGCACAGCATCAGGCCGGTGACGTTGGTGGCGAACAGGTTGGCCAGCACCTTGGCATCGAACTCGTCGACCCGGGCGCGGGCCGAGAAACCGGCGCTGTTCAAGAGATGGGTGACAGGCCCCAGCGCCTTGGTCGTCTCGTCGAACATCTTCATGATGTCGGCTTCGCTCGCCATGTCGGCCTTTATGGCGATCGCCTCGGCGCCCTTGGCCTCGATGTCGGCCACGACTTTCCTGGCCTGCGCATCGCGCGAGCGATAGTTGATTGCGACCTTGTAGCCGTGCTGGGCGGCGCGACGGGCGGTTTCGGCGCCGATGCCCGAGGCGCCGCCGGTGATCAGGAGGATTTTGCTCATGCCTCGATGATATAGTATCGGCGCGATCTGAAAGGAAAAAAATGAAGGCCGCCGTTCTCTTCAAAGCCAACGAGCCGCTGCAAGTCGTCGAGTGCGAGCTCGATCCCCCGAAGGCGCTCGAGGTCCGCGTGCGCATGAGGGCCTCCGGCGTCTGCCAGAGCGACTGGCATGTCATGAACGGCGACTGGCCGTCGCCGCTGCCGATCGTGCCCGGCCACGAAGCCGCCGGCGAGATCCTCGAATGCGGTCCCGGCGTCACCACGGTGAAGCCCGGCGACCATGTCATCTTCTCCTTCCGGCCCCATTGCGGGCGCTGCCGCTACTGCACCCAGGGCCGCACCGTGCTCTGCATCGGCCGCGCCAGCGTTCCGCCCGGCTCGCTCTACGACGGCACCCTGCGCATCAAGCACGGCGGCCAGGGCATCAACCAGATGGCGCGCATCGGCACCTTTGCCGAGCAGGTCGTCGTGCCGGAGGAGATGGTGGTGCCGATCCGCAAGGACATGCCGTGGCCGCAGGCCGCGTTGGTCGGCTGCTGCGTGGCGACCGGCGTCGGCGCCGTCACGCGCCATGCCAAGATCGAGGCGGGCTCGTCGGTGCTGGTGATCGGCTGCGGCGGCGTCGGCCTCAACGCGGTGCAGGGCGCCATGCTGTCGGGCGCTGGCCTCATCATCGCCGCCGACATCCTCGACAACAAGCTGGAGATGGCGAAGAGCTTCGGCGCCACCCACACCATCAACACCGCGAAGGAAGACGCGGTGAAGCGGGTGAAGGAGATCGCGGGCCTCGGCGTCGATTATTCGTTCGATGCGGTCAGCATCGACAAGACCCAGGCACTTGCCTTCGACGCGCTGGCGCCCGGCGGCCATGCCGTGGCGGTCGGCGTCCCGGCCGCGACCATGAAGGCGCAATACTCGCCGCT
>Ga0193752_1001045_pt1 | contig 24245 bp, 22 predicted proteins | sample H1c1metaG_FD_144924 | JGI IMG/M metagenome (GOLD analysis project Ga0193752, IMG submission 144924) | Soil microbial communities from a riparian zone of the East river system, Colorado, United States - H1c1 | ecosystem: Environmental > Terrestrial > Soil > Riparian zone | place: USA: East River...
ATGTTGACAACAGGATATCTGAAACCGGACCCACAGAAGTATTTGTTGCGATCATGGGACCCGATGGCAAACCTGTTACAGTAGAATCTCTTGGTTCAGGAACCTTCACTACACGTGATGAAGGCGAAAAACAATTCACTGCCAAGGTTCCTGTCGATATCGAAGCCGGCAAGAAAAAACATGTTGAATTCTCCTGGAAACCAACTGAAAATTTCCAGAAAGGAAGCTATAAGATCTCTATCTATCACAACGGTTTCAAAATCGGTGAAGGTGTGAGAGAACTGAGGAAAGGCGGCCTGTTTGGCTAGTCTTTGTTTGGCCCAAAGGAACAGCCGGCACTATCCAGTACCGGCTGTTTTTTTATAACATGGCCCGGATAGAGGCTCTCCCTACATGCACCACCCTCGATGTTCCGGGCTTCCTGCCCTCGTACTGGATATTCATTTCAAGATTCCTCGACAGCCTCTTGCTGACGTCAAGGTTCCACAGGTAATTCTTCCCAGGCAATAAACCGTCCAGAAGAATATAGGATGCGGTGCTGTTTACATTTGGCACAGCCTCCAGAGACGTAAACCTGATGGTGTTGTAGGTGAATTTCCCCTGGATGGAAGTATTCTGCAGGAGGTTATACTTGATCTCGGTATTGGCTGAATGCGAAAGTGCTTTCTCGTGGTTGCCGGCCATATTATTTCTGTCACTGTATCGATAGCCAAACATTGCACGGAAATTAGCGCCCTGTGTCAGACTCACGCGCGGTTCCAGCGACTGCTGATCGATGTCATAATTCCTGTTGTCGAATTTTGCACTGGAACTGCTCAGCTGATTGAAGCCCGTCCTTGCGGTGAGGTCAAACAAGATCGTTCTTGTGATGTTATACCTCCCTCTCAGGCTCCACTCCTCCAGTTTCCTGGATTCATAACCGTAGGTGAGCAGCGATTTGTTGCCATTCCTTGAATTGGTCAGATCGATGCCCCACTTAGAACTCATCCTGTTGAAAGAAAAGGTATTGATGAAGACGGAACTTACAGTGATCAGAGAAGTATCACTAAGGGGGGCGCTGAATGGATTAAACTGGACAATTCCCTTTGCCACTTCTTTTTTGTTCAGTTGAAGGGCAGACTGAACATTGACTTTCGAAAAAATCTTCGCCAGGAATGACTGTTGCTTTCCTTTTTTGGACACGGGATTTAAGGATACAGAATAATTGAAAGTATTGTAATTGGCTTTTACAAAATCATTTGTGGGCGTGAAAATCCTGATGAACTTCGCCTGGTCCTGGAACAGAGCTATTTCAAATTCATTCAGCGACTGTACTCCGTTGCTGTCGTAATCGATCCAGGTGTATTCTCCTTGTCCCGCGGGAACTTCAAGAAAGGCGTAATCCCTTTTCTGTTCCTGCCCCGCTCCCACTTCATAAAGGACGTTGCCGGTTAGAAAGCCATTCCATTCATTCACCTGGTATTCTGCCCTTCCCAACAAACTGTTGTCGCTTTTCAGTGTCGGGCGTATGGGATTAATAATTTTCAGATTCCGGTAAGTTCCATTGAAACGAAATTGGTGGCGTGGGTTGGCGGCCAGTTCTGCCGACAGGCTAACGTTCTGGCTCCTGTCCGACTTGAGCAGGTTGCCACCTGATGGGTAAGCGTCACTCCGCGTGAAATAAGTGAGCCCCCATTTGTTTAGTTTTTCCTCCGATGATTTTATCCCCACCTGGAAAACGTCGAATGCAAAGCTCTGGTTGGACACGGAATCCGTCACTTTGTTATGCTGTTCATTGTGTTCAACCGAATAGCTCGTGCTCAGCTGATAATTCTTCATTCCCGGAAAAGTTTTGGTGACGCTGACTGTGGGCCTGAAAAAATATCCCTGTTCCGTGTTTGAATTACTATTCGTTAATGTAAGGAGGTTGTTGAATTTCCACCCGCCAATATCCTGTAGTTGGTTGATGCCGTTTCTTATTCCGTTGAAGCCGTCAGATCGCTGGTAGCTGGTGAACTGATAACGAAGCAGGTTTCCACGGGGATCTTCAACCTGTGTTCCTGCGGATATGATTTTTTCATCTGCCGGATCTGTCCGCAGCGCAAGACCCCAATCGCGGGTGTATTCAATATTGCGTAATCGCTCGAGCGGTTTGAACTCCGCCTGTACAAATTCATAACCCAGATCAGTCACCAACTTCTTTCCCCTGGCAGTGCTGCCAATATTCCGACTGTTCCTGATGCCAACCTTACCCGCATATCCCTGGTCGTTAGATTTGTCTTTGTTTGAAAAAGTATTCACATCGTACTGGCTCATGCCGAACTCGGTGCTGATCATGGTCTGTTTTGCGATTTGATAATCGGCTCCAAGACTAAACACCTGTTGTTTCTTTGGTGTAACGAGAAAGACGGCGGGTTCGTACCTCCCCTGCTTGTTGCCATTGACGGGCGCCACCCAGCGGTAAACCTTGCCATTGGCACCATTGAGATCAGGATTGTAGTTGCCGAATCCTTCACCAACGTCGATGAAGGAAAGATTGTAAAGGGTTTCCTGCTGGTCGGTTGAAAAGACGTAGACCGAGTCGTGACTGAGTCCCGCATTGTAGGTCGTGTCAATTTTTCGGTACAGGACCTTGCCTACTGCAAAAGTATCTGGCGTTGCATAAGGATAAAAAGCCTGGTTGATCTTGTCGCCCAGGGTGTCGAGAAATCTTTTTTGTGGGTTGTCCAGCGTTTGATTGATGGGAGAATTCCGGGCATCGCTATTGCTAAAGGCCGAGACCCTGAGTTTGAGTTTTGATCCGATTGCGGTTTCGTTGTACCCATAGAGATTGGCATTCAGGTAATTCCTGTCTGAGTATTCGAATTCCACCTGTATACGCTTGTCCTTGGTAATCATTCGTTTTGGGGTGAAGGCGATCTCCGCAGTGTTGTAGTTGATCACGTAATCCTGGTCTTCTCCGCGCTGCAGCAATTCACCATCCATGTACACCCGTTCTGTGTTGGCAAGGACTACGAAGAAGAATTCATTGTTTGCGCCGGTGAGGCGGTATGGCCCCTGGTTGCCTTCCTGGGGCTCCAGTATATTCCTGGTGAATTTCCCTTTAGCGATGGATCCGCTGACCAGGGCGCTGTTGGTCACTTTATCAGACAGTTTTGAAGTGGTTTCAAAGGAAACACCCTGCAGCCTTTTATAAAAGTTGAGAAAATATGATTGATTCTGGCGAATGTCGATGTCGCCCAGGCTCAGCGCCCAGTTCTTTTTTCTGAACTGAAGAAAGATCCTGTCGAATTCATTGAGCTGCTGGGTCGTGCCGTCGGGTTGGATGGGAATGTTGTTGTCGGTGATGGCCGCCACCACTTCGATACTGTCTGCGAGAAATCCGTTCATCTGCAGGTTGAGGTTGGAGCTAACCACCGCATCCTGGCTGTTTCCGAATGAAATGCCGCGCCCAAAGCTGCCGCTATAATTGATGTTGCCAAAGTCGAAGAAACTTTCCTGGTTGCGTGACCCGAATTCGGGAATGTAGGGCACCCCCGAAAGGTTGTTCATCACCGAGTCGTACTTCATGCGCTGGAGCCTGGCATTGAGCCTGGAGTTGAACACCCGGTAACGGATCACCACGCTGTCGACCGGCGGAAGCTGGTTCCAGAATATGGTGGCGTTTACATAATCGATGGTGTATTGTGTGGCCGGAAAGCCGGGGAGGATAACGGTATTCGGGATGATGGAAAACGAATCGATTTGCACAGGCTGCAGCCGGGCCGGAATCATTTTTTTTCTCAGGTTCGAAAGTTGTTTTTCTTCACCGACATTCTGGGAAAAAGCAGCAGTTCCTGCCCCAAGGAGAACACAGACGGATATCAGGATCCTTAGGAACAAAATTGGTTTTTCTAATAGCGTGAAAATAAGGCTTTTATTGCCTTTCAGCCAGAATCCCGGAACCTGATTTCCCCGATTAAATTATTTCCCTCCCCCGCTCAGGCCACCTGGAGCTTCCTGGCTGCCTTTGATTCGAGGTATTCATCAAAGGTCATGAGCTTGTCTATGGCGCCATTTGGCGTCAGTTCGATGATCCTGTTGGCTACCGTGTCAAGGAATGTATGGTCATGAGAACTAATCAGTACGATTCCTTTAAAATTAGTCATGCTTTCGTTGAAAGCCTGGATCGATTCGAGGTCAAGGTGATTCGTAGGTTCATCCAGGATAACCACGTTGGGATCCTGCAGCATCATGCGGCTGATCATGCAACGGACCTTTTCTCCACCGCTGAGGACACCGGTCTTTTTAAGAATCTCATCACCACTAAACAGCATTTTTCCGAGAAAACCCCTCAAAAAAGGCTCGTCCACATCGTTCACGTGGCTGGGAACAAACTGCCGGAGCCAGTCCATCAGGGGAAGATTATCCGTGAAATACTCGGTATTGTCATTGGGGAGATAGGCTTTTGACACTGTGGTTCCCCATTCATAGTTGCCGCTATCCTGTTTCATTTTCCCGTTAATGATCTCAAAAAAAGCGGTGACTGCCATCTGGTCGTCGGAAACGATCGCTATTTTGTCGCCCTTGTTGACAGTAAAAGTGATGTCTTTGAACAACAGCTTGCCGTCGGCGGATTTGGCCAGCTTATTCAGATTAAGGATCTGGTTGCCGACCTCTCTGAGCTGTTTGAATACAATGCCGGGATATTTGCGGTTGGAGGGGGTAATATCTTCTATGACCAGCTTTTCCAGGGCTTTTTTCCTTGAGGTGGCCTGTTTGGATTTGGAGGCATTCGCGCTGAAGCGGGCGATGAATTCCATCAGGTCTTTGCGCTTGTCTTCTGTCTTCTTGTTCTTATCGGTCAGCTGCCGGGCCGCCAGCTGGCTCGACTCATACCAGAATGTATAGTTGCCGGTGTAGATCTTTATTTTCTGCCTGTCCACATCGGCTACATGGGTACAAACTGCGTCAAGAAAGTGACGGTCGTGGGAAACAACGATCACGATATTTTCGTAGTCTGCCAGGAAATTTTCCAGCCAGGCAATGGTTTGCACATCAAGGTTGTTGGTCGGCTCATCTAGTATGAGGATGTCGGGATTTCCAAATAGTGCCTGGGCCAGCAACACCCGCACTTTCAAGGGTCCCGGAATGTCCTGCATCAGTTGCTGATGAAGATTCTCCTTCACACCCAGTTCACTTAGCAAACTGGCCGAATCACTCTCTGCAGTGTATCCGCCCATCTCTCCAAATTCTCCTTCCAGCTCTCCCGCACGCATGCCATCCTCTTCGGTGAAATCCGATTTGGCGTAGATCTCATCTCTTTCCTTCATCACGTCCCACAATTTCTTGTGGCCCATTAAAACGGTATTCAAAACGGTCTGGTCGTCATATTGGAACTGATCCTGCTTCAACACGGCCATTCTCTCCCCCGGGGTAATTTCAATAGTTCCTTTATTTGGTTCCAGCTCTCCCGCCAGGATCTTCATAAAGGTGGACTTGCCTGCACCGTTGGCGCCAATGACGCCGTAGCAGTTGCCCTTGGTAAAACTCAGGTTAACTTCGTCAAACAACACCCTTTTCCCGAAAGAAAGGGTAACATTATTCACTGTTATCATCTATGCAATTAATTAATTGGCAAAGATAATTAAAGCCTAAGCTTGGAAAAAACCTATTGTGGTTTTCGCAAAAACTTGCGGCATAAATTTTTCAGTGGATTGGACAAAACTCGCTCATGAAAAACAACAAGCCAGGAAAAGACGCAGAAGGCACTGATAATAAAAGGAATGCAGCTGACGGGGACAGGGATTTGCCGGGTTATCCACATTATCCATCCGGAGACGACATCACCAATCCCGCCACTGGAAACCAGAAAGTCCGCACGGACATGGAAGACATCGGAAATTCAAAAAGGCTATCACCGGATGCGGACAACGAACGGAGGGTAAGAATAAATGAAGCAGTTCCAGACGACGATACCGACGATCTCGGCATTGTCAGCGGCACCGAGGCCGATGTAACCAACGAGGACCTGATCGCGCTTGGTGACCCCGAAGCCGACGCGGATATGGGAGAAGACGAAACCGACAGCCAGCGTTCCGGGCTGGACACTGTTGATGAGGACGTTGACGAGGCAGAAAGCCTGGACGTTCCAGGCAGCGAACTCGACGACAAAGAAGAGCAGATTGGGGAAGAAGACGAGGAAAATAATTATTACAGCCTCGGCGGCGACAACCACGAAGCACAGGAAGAAGATCAACAATAACCACCGGATGTCACATGTAGACAATGCTACCCTCACCATCCGCGGTGCGGATGCTGCGGATATCAGGATCATCAAAACCCTGGCCCATGCCATCTGGCCTGACGCCTATGGGAGGTTGCAGGCGGAAGAAAAGATCAATTATTTGCTCGAACTGTTTTACACCGAAGAGGCTTTGGCGAGGCAGATGAAAGAAGGGCAAAAATTTATTGTCGCGGAACTCAATGGCGAGCCAGTAGGTTTTGCCTCCTATTCAGGCCCAACAAAATCCGGAGTTTTCAGAATACACAAATTGTATGTTCATCAGGCAGTGCAGGGCAAGGGACTGGGTCGCCAGCTACTCGACCACATATTTACGGCCATAGCTCCATTCCATCCAACAGCAGTGGAACTGGGGGTATATCGAAAGAACCCGGCGATAAAATTTTACGAAAATTATGGATTCCGTATCGACAGGTCCGAGGACACCGATGTCGGCTCCGGCTTTGTCATGACCGACTATATCATGGTGAAATCCCTGTAATCTTCAAATGAGATGAGAAAGTATAATCCCTGTGGCCACTGCGGCGTTGAGCGATTCGGCCCCGCCGGTTTTGGGTATGGACACCTGGCAGGTGGACAATCGAATCAGTTCCCGGTTCAGCCCCCTGGATTCATTGCCGATCATGATAACACCTTCTTTTATCCTGGCAAATGAGCCAATGGCTTTCCCATCTAACGTGGCTGCATACACGCTCAGGTCCGTCTCCTTTTTCAGCTTCTCAACAAGATCCGTGTATTCTACGGCCACCCTGCCGATGCTTCCCATGGAAGCCTGGACTGCCTTTGGCCCATACGCATCCGCTGAATCTTCGGTGCAGACAACCTGGGTGATGCCGAACCAGTCGGCGCACCTGATGATGGTGCCTATGTTGCCAGGGTCCTGGATCGTATCGAGGAAAAGCGAGATGATGCCCGAAAGTTTTAAGTTGTCTCTATTGGGCTTTTTGAACAACGCAAGCACCTGGTTGGGGGTTGAAAGAAGAGAGATCCTATTTAATTCTGCTTCGGACACCATCATCACTGGAAGATCCCGTTTCTGTTGCGTTTGCGAAGAATCAACCCACGCTTCCGTAGCATAGACCTGAACCAGTGCTGTGAATGAACCTGAGAGCAGGTCAGCCACTACTTTCGGACCTTCTGCAATAAAGACGCCCTCCGCATCTCTGTGTTTTTTCTGGCTTAAACTTTGGATATATTTGAAGTCGGATTTCGTCATTGATTACTTTTGGCCCAATATGCTATCAAGGAGGCAAGTTAATTTTTTTTGTGTTCCCCGTCTGTTGCTCCCTGCTCTCGCCATGCTGATGCTCACTAATTCCTGTGTTGTTGCAAAAAAATATGAAAAGAACAAGCCCTTCGTTTTCAAGTCGACGGTTATCGTAAATTCCGATCTCTCCAATCCCAGGAAACTCGAATTAAGAAACGCACTGATCAACCAGATGGACGACAGCCTGCGGATCCGACCCATTCTTACCCTGGGCTGGCCGCCTTTCTATTACCGTTTGCTGAAACCACCGGCGTTTGACAGTGTTTATATTCAGAAATCGAAAACATTCATGACCGCCCTGCTGAATTCGCGGGGTTATTTCAACGCGGTAATCACCGACACCTTTTATACTGTTAACAGGAATAAAAAAGAGAAGCGGGTCTACATCAGGTTTTCTGTAACTACGGGCAAGGCTCTGAGGATGGACTCCATCGGATATGATTTTGATGATCCCGAACTGCAGCGGCTTGCCCTGGCCAGCAAATCCAAATCGGATCTGAAAGAAGGCAATTCATATTCAATCAACAATGTGTCGGGCGAACTCGACAGATTGCTCGCACTATACAGGGACAATGGATATTACAAGCTGACTAAGGAAGACCTTTACGTAGAACAGGACACGGTAGTGGCCGCGCTGATCGACCCGGGTCTGGATCCCTTTGAACAACTGGAACTTCTGGATTCACTTCAGAAGAAAAAAACCCAGCCTACCATCAGTGTTGTTTTCAGGCAGCGTCCACTCAAAGACAGCAGTCACCTGTCAAAATATTACTGGGGAAAGATCAAGGTGTATCCTGATCGCCTTTCTATCAATGATTCGTTGCCCCGTACCGATTCGGTTATGGTAGGTAGTTATACTTTCTTTCCCCTGACGAGGAAATTCAAGCTACCATTCATTGCCAGGAATATCGGAGCGAAGGAAGGGAACCTGTACAGGCAGTCCGATTACTTCAAGACCATCAATACTTTCACCACCCTGGGTGCCTGGCAACAGGTAGACATGAATGTTCGAGAGCGGCCTGACTCTTTGCACATACTCGACGCGGATGTCCTGCTTTATCCGGGAAAGAAACGGAACCTCAATGTGGATTTTGAAACAAGCCGTAATGCCAATGATGTGCTGACCACGGGGTCGCTTTTCGGGATCGGTTTGAACATGGGGTTGAGGAACCGCAATGGTTTCAGGGAAAGTGTGCCCACCTCAACCAATGCGCGGTTTGGCGTAGAGCTCGGTTCTAACTTCATTCAGACCATCCAGACCAGTCTGGCACACAGTATCTTTGTTCCGCGCTTTATCACGCCGTTCCGGATCAGGGCCGAAAAAAATGTCATCGCGCCCAGAACGATCATCAATGTAAATGCTGCCTATACGAAAAGACGGAGGTTGTTCGACGTGCGCTCCTTCAACGCCTCAATGGGTTATGACTGGACAAAACGTAATATCAACTGGCAATACATTCCATTCAACTTCGAGCTGACCGATGTTTCAAAATCTGACAGTTTGCGCAGGCTGGAGAACAAATATCCTACTATAGCCCAGGCCTTCAACAATGGGATTATTGTAAGCCAGATACTGGGTTTCAGCACGGCGAGGATCAGGTCCTCGTCTAGAAGCGCATTCCGGGTCAAGCTCGAGGAAAGCGGGGCGATAGCCGGTTTGTTTAAAAACTTTGAAAGAGGAGACCTCCGCAGATTTGTAAAGCTGGATGTGGAATTCAAACATTTTATTGAAAGAGACCGGTCCACCTGGGCCTTCCGGGCCTTTGGAGGTTATGGTTATGTCTATGGAAAGAACGGCGATCAGCCTGAGAACAACCTACCCTTCTTTAAAGCCTATTTCGGAGGAGGTCCATACAGCATGCGGGCCTGGCAGGTGCGGCAGCTCGGTCCCGGATCTACTTCCGTTTTTCAGAACGACACACTGATCAGGGATCGTTTCGGTGACATGATGCTGGAAGGAAATATCGAGTACCGTTTCGATGTAGCCACGATTGCAGGAGTGAAAGTCAAAAGTGCCCTGTTCACCGACATGGGTAATATCTGGGCAAAGACCTTCGACAACACTACCCGACTGGATTCCGCTGAGTTCAAGCTTAGCCGGCTTTACCGCGATCTTGCCGTGGGTGCCGGCACCAGCATCCGCCTGGACTTCAATTTTTTCCTCATTCGTTTCGATTGGGCTTACAAGGTTAAGAATCCAGTCTATAACGAGAAGGACGGCTGGTTTCAGAAATTAGAGATCGGCAGTGGTCAGTTCCAGCTGGGTATCGGTTATTCGTTTCAATGAACCTGACTTACTTTTTTTTGCAAAAAAGCAAAAAAATCTGGCGCTGTCAGAATAAGCCCTAAAATTTTCCACCTGCCGCTACGCCGAAGAAATGCTCCGGTCGGCTGTGGTAATTCTCTTCTGCTGTGGCAACTATCGTCTGAGGTTTTTCAATCGTCATCTTCGCCGTTTCCGCGGCACTTGAAAATTTTGCCTTCGCCCACCATAGCTGCGTAAGCAGCAAAGGCGTGGCTCCGGCCCGGCCTTATTCTGAAGGCGCAAATGCAATTAAAATGTGAGCCTTGATTTTTTGCCCGCTTTTTCATCAAAAATCCGGAAAGGCCGAGGTGGTAAATCAAGAAAAAAGCGGGAATATCGTCATCTTCATAGAAATCAGACAATGGTTATAAAGAACTTCTTCCAGGCATTTGCAATACTGTTCTTATCAATCGGAGGGGTAGAAGCGCAGGATACACCAAGGATACGATCTGCCCTACTCAATGAGATCTCGGGGCTGGTGGCATCCGGAAGGTCCGACACGATTTTCTATGCGGTCAATGACAGTGGCGACAGCAGCCGTTTCTTCGCAGTGGACACCAGTGGACGATTGATTGCGACCTATCACTACAAGGGTTCGAATCCAAAATTTCCATTGGGTGTGATGGACTGTGAAGAGATGGCTTGGGGACCAGGAAAGGTAAAGGGGAAGAACTATCTCTATGTCGGCGACATCGGCGACAACCGTAGCCTCCGTCCCTTCATCACGATCTTTGGTTTTGAGGAGCCACAATCTGGTGATACCCTCTCCAACCTAAACAGAACGGTAATCCACCTGAAATATCCCGACCACCCAAGAGATGCCGAGGCTTTTCTGATAGATCCCTTGTTAAAGACCATCTGCATCATTTCAAAAAGAGAGGACACGGTAGGGATCTATGAAACGACTTTTCTTGACAACAACCTCGATACGCTAACACTGGAGAAGAAGGGTATTCTGGTTTTACCGCGCACGATAACGCGATTAACCAGGCAGGTGGTTTCCGCCGACATTTCCCATGATGGAACTCAGCTGCTGATAAAGACCTATGGAAGTATTTATTACTGGAAAAGAAAAGGCATGGAGTCAATCGCGTCTGTATTGAAACGAAAGCCATTGTCATTGCCTTATACCGTTGAACCGCAGGGGGAGACCATTGCCTTCAACAGAAAGGGAACGGGTTTCTACTGCATTAGCGAAGGGCTTAATCCCGTGATCTATTATTATCCATTGAAGCAGGCGCTGGAAAGAGAAAGAGGAAGAGGTAGAAGATCAGAATGAGAAACAGGAAGAGGGAGAGATTTAGATGATGGACCCCTCCCATCTCTTTCTCTTTCTGATTTTTGTATTTGCGCCTTCAGAATAAGGCCGGGAAGGAAATCAGAGCGAGAAACAGAACGAAGAGCGCGTTGAATTTGGTGCAAATACGGAAGCGCTCCCTCCTCTTTCTGTTTCTCTTTCTGCTTCATTACGTCGGCACATTTTCTTCTTTGGTCTACTCAAAGCACATATTGAACGAGATCGGAGTAAATTAGCGGGAATGAAATGGCTTCAACATCCCTATTTTACAAAAGGTCTTCATATCCTGATCTGGTTATTACTTCTTACCGTGCCTGCCCTGATGCTACACGGACAGGATTTTTTTCATTTGCCCCCAAACTACTTCCTGTATTCAAATCTTTTCCACATAGCGTTGTTTTATTTCAATGCCTACTGGCTCTATCCAAAGCTGATGACGAGGCGCAGATGGCCCTTATATCCATTAGCGCTGATAGCACTGTTCTCGCTCTCCTACCGTATTAAAATTGCCTTCATCGGTCTCTACCCGGCATATCCTGTCAATGAACAAAATCAAAGTATTGTTTTCTTCCCTCTTATACCCTTTCTTATTGCTTCCATTATCTACAGGCTGGTTATAGACAAAATAGCCCAGGACAGGAAAGCAAAAGAGCTGAAAACCGAGAGACTCGACTCGGAACTTAAGTTCTTAAGATCGCAGGTGAGTCCGCATTTTCTGTTCAACATGCTCACCAATATGGTTGCCCTGGCCCGTCAGCAATCTCCGTTGCTGGAGTCCTCACTTATCAGGCTTTCAGAATTACTCAGGTATATGCTATACGATTCGGCTGAAGGAAAGATCACACTGGCGCAGGAAATAGAATACATTAACAATTATGTCGCCCTGCAACAATTACGCTTTAGCGACCAGGTGACGGTGGAAACAAACATCAAAAATGATTCGCCTGAGTCGGGGCTGGAACCCATGCTACTGGTGCCCTTTATTGAGAACGCCTTCAAACATGGAATTGGCCTGGTGACGGATCCTTATATCCGCATAAACCTTCAGGTGCAGGAAAAAAAACTGCAATTTAGCGTTGAAAATAATTATCAGAAAGGCAACTCGTCCAAGGACCGGAATAAGGGAATCGGACTTGAAAATGTAAAACACAGACTAGAACTCCTGTATCCAAAAAAATATGAGCTGATCATCAAAGATGACCAGCAGGTGTTTTCCGTACATTTAAAACTTGCGTTATGATCAGGTGTATTGCCGTAGACGATGAAAAATTGGTGCTGGATCTGCTTGTTGACAACATCAACAAGGTTCCCTTCCTGCAACTGGTGGGTCGTTGCAGAAACGCCATGGAAGCGGCTGACCTGTTGCACAAAGAAAAGATTGACCTGATCTTCCTCGACATCCAGATGCCCGGCCTGAGCGGACTGCAATTCGTGCAGTCGCTGACAAGAAAACCCATGGTCATCTTTGTTACAGCTTACAAGGAACACGCCCTCCAGGGTTTTGAAGTCGATGCAATCGATTATCTGTTGAAACCCGTTTCTTTTGAAAGATTTCTCAAAGCCTGCAACAAGGCGCAGGAAATCTTCAACCTGCAAACCGCGACGCCAAAAGAGGACCAACCCGGGTATTTTTTTGTGTATGTAGAATACAACCAGATCAGGATCACCATTGCGAATATTCTGTACATCGAAGGAATGAAAGACTATGTGAAAATTTTCCTGGAGAATACTCCAAAACCCGTGATCACCAAAATGAGTATGAAATCCCTCGAAGAACGGCTAAGTCCACAGCGCTTTATCCGCATACATAAATCCTACATCGTTTCCGCTGACAAGGTGACCGCCATAAAACGCGACCTCCTTTGCATTGGAAATGTGGAACTTCCTCTTAGCGAAACCTATCGCGCAGCGGTTGAAGAGCGTCTCTCTCTTTAATCTTCCTTCTTGTCGATTCAAGTTACCATCTTGTCTATTCAATGAGTTAATCCTTCTTTCCGGCTGATAGTTTTGGGTCATAAACTTACAGCCATGAAAAAAATTATCCTGCTGACCATTGTTTCGATTTCGATGCTGAATTCATTTGCGCAGACTATAGTATCAGGAAAGGTTTCTGATAACAAGGGCGATGGCATCAGCGCAGCCAGTATCAGGATCAAAGAAAATGGTGAAGGTATCAACGCCGACAGCAGCGGAAAGTTTTCCCTTTCACTTTCCGGATCAGGAAAGAGAACGCTCGAAGTCAGTTCTGTGGGATTCCGCACATCAAGGCAGGCCATTGAACTGAATGGAACGACGACCCAACTGAAGATTACGCTGAATCCCGCAAGGGGTGAACTTGCCGAGGTAGTCATCAATGCCGGTTCCTTCGAAGCCAGTGATAAGGCAAAGGGGGCCTCACTCACACCCATAGACGCTGTAACTGTTGCAGGCAATGGCAACGACCTGGCTAATTCATTGCGGTCGCTGCCAGGCTCCCAGAATGTGGGTGAAAAAGAAGGGCTCTTCGTCCGTGGTGGAACCAATGAGGAGGCCAAGCAATTCATAGACGGCGTTCTTCTACCCAATCCAAATTTCTCATCAGTTCCCGGAATACTTCAGCCGGCCAGGGTGAGCCCGTTTTTGTTCAAAGGCATATTGTTCAGTACCGGGGGATATTCGGCTTTGTATGGTCAGGCACTCAGCAGCGCCCTGATCCTTGAAAGTATTGATCTGCCCGATCAGTCCTCCGGTAGTTTCAGCATATTCCCTCCCCACACTTCACTTGGTTACCAGCAACTGTCACCGAATAAAAAATCGAGTTATGGAATTGACATGGGTTACAGCAATGCGAAACTGTACAACCAGGTAGTGCCACAAAGGCCCGAATACATCAAGGATCCCGAATACCTCACTACCGACGCCAATCTGCGTATAAAAACCAGCAAGACCGGTATGCTTAAGTTCTATACCAACTTCGGACAGAACAGGATTGCCATGAGAAATCCCGACATCGATAGTAACACATTGAAATCCTCCTTTGATCTCGCCGGAAAGAATCTCTATGCCCACCTCTCATACCGCGAACATCTCGGCAACAGCTGGAAAATTGATGCCTCTCTGGCCTATAATTACTCAGACGACCGCATCAACAATCAGCTGCTGGACAGCAACAATAAAGTCATTGCCATACAGGACACCCTTTTTGGCAATAAAAATAACGGTTCACGGTCACTGGTCAACTTTCATCAGGAAAAGATCGTGCTAACTAAAACACTGCCCCGTTCCATGTCGATAAGGTTTGGCGTGGAAGATATTTTCAGCGCTGACAACAGGAGTACCCGGATTATCAATGATGAATACAAGCAGGAATTGAAGGACCGGCTCACAGCAGTATTTGCAGAATCAGATTTTTACATCCTCAGGAATTTGGCTGCGAAGATTGGTGCAAGAGCAGAATATTCGTCCTTACTCAAAGATTTCACCCTGGCTCCCCGCGTCAGCCTCGCCTACCGGTTTGATGATGGCGGACAGGTCAGCCTGGCCTATGGAATGTTCTATCAGAAGCCATCCAATTATTTTCTTGTTCAGAATCCAGACCTGAACAACATGCGTGCGGATCATTATATCCTGAATTACCAGAAGAAAATATCTAACAGGATATTCAGGATCGAAGGCTATTACAAAAAGTACCACAATCTGGTGACCGCGAATCCACTGCCATCCAACAAGGGTACGGGTTACGCCAAAGGGATTGAATTGTTTTTCAGGGTCAGTTACACCTATCTCGACACCAAAAGACAGTATATGAATTATCCAACCGAACTGGAACCTTCTTATACTACCCCGCATACGCTTGCCATTGCTCTGAAACAATTCTTTCCTGCTCTCGGTCTCAGTGCCAACGTTTCCTACTCCCTCGCCACAGGCAGACCATACTATGACCTCAAGCAGGGAAGTGAAGGAAAGACCATTATCCAGGCACAGGGTACCACTCAGGCAAACAATGCGGTGAATGTTCACCTCGCTTACCTCTTTACCATGTTTCCAAAATCCAAAAACCGTGACTTTTCCGGCGTGGCCATCGGAGTGAACAATCTCTTTGGAAGCAAACAGGTATTCGGATACAATTTCAGTTACAACGGGGCCAACAAAGTAGCCATCACACTCCCTGCTCCAAGATATTACTACGTCGGTTTTTTCATCACCCTGGGTATCGACAGGAGGGATGACCTGATGGATCAAGTTCTTTAATCAACCATAAAAACAACAAACATGAAAAAGTTAATCGTTATCGCAACACTGCTTGCAGGTATTCAGTTTACAACAACAGCACAAAGTTCAAAAGCGGATTTAACACCGGTAGTCGCCAAACTTGACCAGGCAAAGTCGGTAGAAGATTTTAAAACCGTCGCCGACGAATTCGTGGAAATCGCCGGCTCAGTCAAGGCCGACTGGCTGCCTTATTACTATGCAGCTTATTGCAATGCGAAAATAGGCTGGCTCTATGAAAAGGACGGCGACAAGATCGAACCCTTTGCCAAGTTGTCGAGGGAACAAGTAAAGCAGGCGCTCGCGCTGATCGATACAGTCAAACAGAGAAAGGAACTGTCTGAATTGTATTGTGTGCTAAGCATGGCCAACCGCGCCATGGTATTCATCAACCCCATGACCTATGGTAGAGAATATGGTACAAAATCCGGCAACGCTACGCGCCTGGCCAGGCAATTGAACCCCGATAATCCAAGGGCGCTAATGATCGAAGGTTGGGAACAATATGAAACGCCAAAAATGTGGGGCGGCGATAAGGCGAAGGCAAAAGAGCTTCTCACCGAGGCCAAGGCAAAATTCAAAAATGACGACCGTTCCGGTGTGCAACCCCATTGGGGAGAACCTGAAGCAGATGCCATTCTGAAAAAATTAAACTAATTCATTCACACAAAAATCAATTGTTATGATAGTTGTATTCATTTTAGTACGTCTTCTTCTGATTGCTGCGCTGGTATTTGTTATCGGCTATGTATGGGGCAATTTTTCAAAGAAAAAATCTCTGACCACACTGGCGAAGATATCCACCATCCTCCTTGTTGTGATGGTTATCGTTGGTAATATTTTCGCATTCAGGTTTGCTGGATGGAGAAACGGAAGGAACCACCATCAGCAGGAACAATGCTATTTCCAGCGCGGTGATTCTACTGTGGTGAAATAATATATATTTCCCGCAAAGGCAAAGAAGGTTTCACGCAGAGATTGTATGCTTTTTAATGCAGAAAGCTTCTGTATCAAGGTTGTAAATTGAAGTAGTATTGCAACATTCCAACAAACACTTAAATACAGAAGCTATGACTCAAGTTAAAACTTTAGATTTTAGTGGCCAAGCCCTTTTCTGCGGTATTGACATCCACAAGAAGTCGCAAAGAAAGCGCAAAGCCTGTCTGCCGTAGGCAGGCCGCAAAGGTTACCTGTGTTTTTTTTGCGCCTTTGTGTCAGCCGCAGGCTGCTTAGCGGCTTTGCGTGAAATTTTCCAACTTTGCGTGAAATCTTATTCCTCCCCCATCATTCCGGTGAATTTCTTCACAGCCTCATCCATAGTGAGGGCATCGCGGAGATGAAATTCCCCAATCCTCGTGCGGCAAAGGCTGCCAAGATAGCCGCCACATCCCAGGGCCAGGCCAAGATCGTTGGCGATGGTTCGTATGTAGGTGCCCGTGGAGCACACGATCGTGAATTTTACCTCATTGCCTTCCAGCCTGGTAGCGAATGATGAAATAGTTACGGGCCTGGCTGCAAGTTCTACCTCAGCGCCTCTCCTCGCAAGCTCATAGGCCCGCTTGCCGTCTTTCTTGATTGCTGAATAAATGGGCGGAGTCTGCATTATTGTTCCCGTCATCAGGGAGGCGGCATTGTTCACCACGTCCTGTGTAATGGCCGTGCAATCACGAAAATTCCCCGGTATGCTTTCCAGGTCATAAGTGGGTGTTGTGGCGCCAAGCACAATGGATCCGGTGTATTCTTTTTCGCGGGCCATGAACTCGTTGATCCTTTTGGTGAACTTCCCGGTACAGATGATCAGCAACCCCGTAGCGAGGGGGTCGAGGGTTCCCGCGTGACCAATTTTCTTTATCCGGATGACCGACCTGAGTTTGCGTACAACATCGAACGATGTCCAGTCGTATGGCTTGTCGATCAGCAGTACCTGTCCCTCTTCAAAAATTCTGGCCATTGTCTTAAACGGCCTGCCTGGCCTTTAGTTCGAGATATTTATTCACTGCATTTATGGTCAATTGCTGCGGTGTTGTGAGTATGGTGAAGATGCCGTGTTGTTGCAATTCCTTCACCATTTGCTTTTTCTCATACTCAAACTTGCCCGCGATGGTGCGAAGATATAAGGTCTCGATATCATCCGCCGTTTTGCCGGTCAGGGTTTTCAATCCGGTATTTTCAAAAAACACAACCAACAGCAAGTGATTCCGGGCTATGGCCCTGATATAGGGGATCTGTCGCTGCAGTCCCGAAAGAGATTCAAAATTGGTGAACAGTACGATCAGGCTCCTCTGTAAGATTCTTGATTTGACAAAGCCATACACCTTTTCATAGTCAGTTTCTGCGAATTTGGTGTCCTGGTCATAAAGTGTTTCGAGGATGGCATTCATCTGTCCTTTTTTCCTGCCCGCAATCACAAACTGATCTATCTTATCATTGAAGCTCAGCAATCCCGCCTTATCCTGCCTGATAAGCGCTACCCGGCTCAGCATCAGTGCGGCATTGATGGAATAATCCAGCAGGGTCATACCCTCAAAAGGCATTTTCATCACCCTTCCTTTGTCCATCAGGCAATAGATCTGTTGACTCTTTTCGTCGGTGTAATTGTTGATCATCAGCTGGCCTCCCTTTCTGGCGGTCGCCTTCCAGTTTAGGGTGCGTATGTCATCACCATTCACATATTCCCTGATCTGTTCAAATTCCACGCTCTGCCCGATTTTCCGTATCCGCCGATGGCCGTATTCGGTAAGGTGATTCGACGAGGCAAGCAGCTCAAATTTCTTCAGGTTCTGATAGGAAGGAAATACTTTGATCATTGCCGGTGCGGGCAAGCGATATCGTTTTACCACCAGCCGGAGTGGTGAACTGATAAAAACATTAAGCAGATGAAATTGATATTCTCCGCGCTGCAATGGCCTGAGAGAATAGGAAATTTTTTTGTCAACCCCGCCAACAATTGTCGATTTCAAAACAAAATCGCGTCGTTGAAACTGAACAGGGAGCTCATCGATCACACTAATATGAACGGTAAACCTGTAATTATTTTTAAGGACAAGATTTACGAGGTTGTCGTCTCCAAGGCTGAATCGTGAAGGGAGTATCCTGGAACCGGTAATTCCTTTCGTTTTTAAAAACAGCACCAGGTAGTCAAGCAATACCAGTAACAGGAAGACAAGGAGTAGTAGCCGGGCAAGGACAAATACAATTGTCGATGCATAGGCAACCAGGAAGGATGCAACGATGAGGGAAAAGACCAGATAAAATCTCTTTCCAAAGAATAAAGGTGTCAGATAGTTTTTAATCATTTTAACGGGGCACGTCGATGTGGTGAATAAGTTCGTTGATCACTTCGTCTGTGCTCGCGCCTTCCATTTCCTTTTCAGGCGTAAGCACCAACCTGTGTCTCAACACAGCAGGGCTGATGTAAATAATGTCTTCCGGAGTGACAAAATCCCTGCCTCTCATCGCCGCGAGTGCCTTGGACCCATTGAGGATGCCGATGGACGCCCGGGGGGATGCGCCGAGATAAATTGATTTATGGCCTCGCGTACTGCCGACGATTGCGGTGATATAGGTCATCAGTTTGGGCTCCATATGAATCAGTCTTACCTGCTTGCGCAATTGTCCCAGTTCATAAGGAGCAAGAACAGCAGCAATATTTTCGAGGAAGTTTTCGGCCCTTGCAGTATGATGATGCATGAGTATTTCGAATTCCTGTTCAGCAGTGGGATAATTGATTAAAATTTTAAACAGGAACCGGTCGAGCTGCGCTTCCGGAAGGTGGTAGGTTCCCTCCTGCTCGATGGGATTTTGGGTAGCGAGTACAATAAAAGGAGGTGGTAGTAAATAAGTTTGCCCGTCAACAGTAACCTGTCTTTCTTCCATCACTTCGAACATGGCAGCCTGTGTCTTAGCCGGCGCCCTGTTTATCTCATCGATCAGAATGATGTTACTGAATATCGGACCCTTCCGAAACTGGAAAACTGATTCCCTGGGGTTAAACACAGAAGTTCCGATCACATCACTGGGCATGAGGTCGGGTGTGAACTGTATCCTCGAAAAATCCACAGATATGGCCTTGCTCAGCAATTTGGCGGTAAGCGTCTTTGCAACACCGGGAACACCTTCTATCAACACATGACCGTCTGCGAGCATTGCAGCTAGCAATAACTCGATCATCTGCTCCTGGCCAACTATAACCTTCCCAATCTCCTGCTTCAGCCTGTCGACGGCCAGTTGCAGATGACTCAGATCAGTACGTTGTTCAAAAATATTTTCTTCCATGGTCAGGCCTTTTTATAGAATTTATCAATTTTATCGTTGACTGCCAGCAATTCATCATCGGAAATAGAAGATTTATTGTCCAGCACACGGAGCTGTCCAAAGATCTCTTTTATTTCCTCAGGATCATAGCCACTCCGAAAGGCCAGTTTATTTTCCAGATCCGATTCAGCGACGTTAGGTGTTAGTTTATACCGGTGTCGCACATAGCCCATAAATTGAGTCCTTATCTTCTCAAACAAATTTCGGTTGTCTTTTTGCTGAAAATATAATCTGCCGATCGTTTCCACAAAATCAAGAGATGCATTTTTGAGCGGTTTTACAACGGGTATGATCCTTTGCTTTCTCTTTGATTCAAAAAGATAAACGACACCGATCAGAATGATAGCAAGCCAGAATGCCCAGCGAAGGACCGGGTTCGACAGAAAAATACGCAGTTTGTCAAAACCCTGTTTTTCTTCTTCCCCCTTGCCGTTTTCATGCGTCCGGAAGTAGTCATCCCATTTTACAGAACGGACCGAATCCGGAAACTGCGACATGGCCAGGTCATAATAGGATTTGTTTTCCTTGTGTAACAGGAAGAAGTTCGTGAAAGCCGCCGGGGCCAGTTGCAGGAAGATCGCTCCTCCCCCTTCATACCTTAAACTCACAAAATTTGCACGTCCGTCCTTGTCATTTCCCAGAATATTTGTCACACTCGAATCCATGTCGGTAAAATGCCGGGCCATTGAAATGCCGGGATATAGGAAACCAACCGAATCCTCCGTGACCGGATGGATCAGGCTCAGCGAGAGCGAATCATCATAGATCTCGCGGTTCAACGGAGAAATTTTCAGGTTCAGGCTGTCGAGCAGATTGTCGCCAGGTTCAAGGGAAGAAATAAAAACATAGTTACCGTTTGCCGCGTGATCAAGTATGGCCTTCAGCTCCTCTTCGCTTGGGATCACGCTTGGGCTGATAACGATATAGGCTTTCGGACTCGCGTTATTTTCTCTTGAGATATTTAGTAACTCAGGCGAAAACCGGAATGACTCAATCGTGGCATTTTTAAATATGTATTCGAGCGAATGAAAGGCATAATAGGTGCCGTAAGGAATCCGGTCATTTCTCCAGAGGCTGAACCTTTTGTTCAGTACCGGTTTGCAGGACGCACCGAGCAGCAGAATACTTATAACGGCCAGGCAGAAGCGCAACAGCCTGCCTGGCCTGAATTGACGATATATTCCGCCCGGCCTCAACTGAATGAATTAAAGTGGATGAAATAATTTCTCACCTTGTCAAACTGTTCCCGGGTTGGCTGGACTTCACCATACCAGATGTACTCATAAAGATCTGTCAGGCGATTGAAACCATCATAACGCGGTGTATTCTTCAACTGCGCCAGGTAATCGTGGTTGGTAGCCATGGACATTACCTTCAATTCCTTGCGGTCGCTTAGGTTTTTCAGCGTCAACAGATATGATTGACGGACTGCAAGCCGGTAGTTTCCTTCCAGTGTCGCCATGCTGATCGCAGCTTCCAGGTCATTATTGATTTCCGCCGACTCATCACTCTTCGCACTCTTTCTTTTACCCGGCGACCTGGAGAAAAGTAGAAACTTATTTACCACAGCCACCTGATAGATCACAAAGATGGTGATGAGGCCAAGGATGCCATAAAGTATCCATTTTGAAACCGTACCCGACAAGATCCTGTTCAGCCAGTCAATGAATGCCCTGTTGCGCTCCGCATTTTTATCCTGCTCCCAGTAAGAGGGGTCATTGGCATACAGAAAAGCCTGTTCCTTTTTCCTTGCCTGTGTCACCGAATCGGGCACCTCGCGAAGGTCGATTGAACTGTTTTCCTGTTCTTGCTTTACTGCAATGAGGGAATCCTGCGCTATAAGAGCAGAACAGTAGCTGAAAACAATCACCCATATCGCTGTTTTGAAGCAAACTGTTACGAAGGCCATGAATGCTGATTGACTTGATTCTTCAGGCGGTTCATTTTTCGTTCGAGAAGTATGGGCAGTGCGATGAAATACCAGATAATAAAGGCCAGCGAACAAACGAGAATAGAAATACTGATCGCGCGGGGCATGGTGGAATACCTGGTGATGAACCCTTCCAGAAAAGCAGCGGCAATAAAAACCGGAATAAGTCCGATCATCAGTTTCACTCCGTCCCTCGCTCCTCTTTTTAGCGCATCCAGTCGTTTATGAGTGCCTGGAAATAAAATACTGTTCCCAAGGATAAAGCCAGCACCTCCCGAAATAATAATGGCGGATATTTCCAGGGTCCCGTGGATCCATACTACCAGGATCGACTGCCAGCCGAGTTCTTTCAGAAAGAAGAAAGACTGAAAGGCGCCCACCATCATGCCGTTGTTGAACAAGGCCCATACAGTACCAATGGAAAAAAATATCCCACCTACAAAAACCGTGAAGGCCACTTTGATATTGTTAAGTGCAATGGCAAAAAACATTTCCAGCTCGCCGGAACTTTTGTAAACGCCAAAGGGGTCGCCGCGACTGATATTTTCTTCGGTCATTTCCACATAACCATCTCCCAGTACCCCCCTCACAAAGGTTTGGTCCTGCATGGTAGAGAAGGCGGCCATAACCGCAAAACCAGTGAAAACCAAAAATGCCACCAGCAATTCCCTGTGGTATTTTCTAACGGTGAGCGGCAACTCTGTAGTCCAGAAACTGATGACCCTCGATTGTTTTTCTTTCTTGTTGCGGTAGATGCCCAGGTAGATTCTCGAGGCGAGACGGTTGAGATAGAGGGTGACTTTGCTTTGTGGGTAATAAGTTCGGGCATAGCCCAGGTCGTTAACCAGTTCAGTAAATTCCTCGGCCATTTCATCCGGATTCCTGGAAGACTGATACTGGTATCCCTTCCATTTTTCGATGTTTTTCTTAATAAACTGGCCTTCTCTCAATGGTTATGGATTCAAGTGTACAAACTCCATAAATATAACTGATAAAATCAGAAGCGCTGAATACAGAAGAAAGAAAATATACGTTTCTTTAACGACCATGCCGATCGTTAAACTTGATACTGGATTCAATATTGAAGTGGAGTTTGCTACCGCTCCTCTTGCGAGGCGGTTCCTGGCCTGGATGATCGATTTAATAATCGCATGGCTGATCACGAAGGGCCTGGCCGCATTGATGAATACGACATCATTTTTTTTAACTACGGACATTCAGACCGCAAAAGGCGTTGTGGCGGCCTTACCCGCAATATTTTATCACCTGATCTGCGAGCTGACGATGCAGGGCCAAAGCCCGGGCAAATTTGCCATGCGGTGCAGGGTTGTTACCCAGGAAGGAGGCCAGCCGACTACGGGGCAGTACTTTACGCGCTGTGGACTTTCCTGTATGGATCATCCCGGCGGTGATATTTAACGTGATACCATGGTGGACGGTACCCTTGTTGTTCGGTGGATTGTTCACTGTTTTTATTACGCCTGCATCTCAAAGGGTTGGTGATCTCATTGCCGGAACCATCCTCATCGATCTTCGCAATAACGCTTCCTGGGAAGACACGCTTTTCACGGAACTCAGTTCGGATTATCAGCCCAGATACCCCCTGGTGATGCAACTCAGCGACCGTGACCTGAACACATTGAAAACAATTATTCTTAGTGTTAGAAAAAGAAAAGATCATCACCTTGCGGAACGTATTGCCAGTCGTATCCAAACCAAGTTGAAAATGGAAACGACTCAGGATCCCACGGAGTTCCTGGAAACCCTGTTGATGGATTATAATTATTATACATCGCGCTGATCAGGGCGCCAGCCGGTCTAGTGGAAATATGGGAATATTTCTTAAGACCCAGAACAGCAGCACAACGATCAGTACAGCCCTGGAGAAGCGCGTTGAATTAAAAATGGATTTTTTTTTATGATCGTTGATCCTGAAAATCAACTTGCGGACTCGTTCAAAGAAGGCAAGCAGGATTAGTGGCAGAAATAAAACGAAAAGCAGGTTGAAATCTGCTGACTGAAGGATCTGGCCATGAAGCAATGCATGAAATGCACGTTGAGATCCACAACCCGGACAGAAAAGTCCAGTGAATGTATAAAATGGGCATGGCGGAAAAAGGATGCTGTCGGCCGGGTCAAAATAGAAATACAGCAGCAGCATTAGTATTGCGGCCATCCCCAATAACAACAGAGTTTTCCTTGTTAAGGCCATGTCGTCAATTGTCCTGCATACCCTGGAAGGAAGCCCAGAATGCAGCTCCGCCCATCAGGAAGAAGAAGATCATGTTTAATGCCACCAGGACCAGGCCAACGATCATTCCGATCTTTGTCCATTTGCCGGCATCAGCGGAAGCTTTCTGCGAACCTTCATAATCTCCGGCATCATATTTTGAATTCACCTGTGACGCAAATACAATCCCTGCGATGCCGAATGGAAGGCAGCAGAAGATAGTTACCAGGATGGATTCAACCAGCCAGTTCTTTGGTCTTACGGGTGGGATGATGCTTGTTTGTTGGGTGTATGGTTCCATTTTCAGTGATTTCTGATCAGTAGGCAACCGCAAATAATACTCTTTCACTGCTTGGTTTGCCCGTCAGCACGCAGGAGCCTGCTTCCTGCGG
>Ga0193752_1001046_pt1 | contig 24239 bp, 37 predicted proteins | sample H1c1metaG_FD_144924 | JGI IMG/M metagenome (GOLD analysis project Ga0193752, IMG submission 144924) | Soil microbial communities from a riparian zone of the East river system, Colorado, United States - H1c1 | ecosystem: Environmental > Terrestrial > Soil > Riparian zone | place: USA: East River...
GGAGATCGAAGGGATCTTAAGATCCAAGATCGTTTCGACTCACTCAACGCGAACGGAAAAGACCGAGAAACTAGGCCCTTTGTGCGTTGTGAAATTCGTGGGGAAACCTCAGGGTTGGCCCCACTGGTAGCGGCCGGGCGCAGGTCTTTGGATGGGGTGAGGCACATCCGATAGATCCGGCTTTGGAGCTAGCGCCTAGTAACTAGGTGACTAGAAACTGCCATTAAAGCTTGCGTAGCAAGATTTTATGGCTAGAATACGCGCCTCTTTTTACGCCGAGGCCTGGCCCTGCAGGGTACCGCTCGAGCGGCGTGGATATCGTCCGATTTCATCGGCGTTTCCACTCCTCTCTCGAACGACCTCCCCAACTGAGCTATCCCCCTGATTTTTGGGGCGGAGAGCAGTTGCCGGAGGGATTTCCTGCCAACCGGGTGTTTTGACTCAACGCAAGCCAATCGAAGCTTGCGTGGTGGATGAGGAACGAAAGTTTTATGAGTACTGCGAGTACGCCGAATTACATCGGTCTAGTCGGGCGTAAGGCCGGCATGACACGAGTCTTCACTGAAGCGGGCGAATCCGTTCCCGTGACCGTGATCGAAGCACTGCCGAACCGCGTCACGCAGGTTCGCACGGCCGAGACCGATGGCTATCGCGCATTGCAAGTGGCGGTCGGTCAACGCAAGGCATCGCACCTCAATAAGGCGCAGACCGGCCATTACGCCAAAGTCAAAGTCGCTCCCGGCAAGTCGCTGGTTGAGTTTCGACTGAAAGACGCAGAGACAACGGATCTGCAAGCCGGTGGCGAACTCAAAGTGGACATGTTTGCAGTCGGCCAAATCGTCGATGTGACGGGCACGACTATTGGTAAGGGTTATGCAGGCGTCATGAAGCGCCATAACTTCGGCGGGTTGCCTGCGTCGCACGGTGTGTCCGTGTCGCATCGCTCGCCTGGCTCTATCGGCCAACGCCAAACCCCTGGTCGCGTTTTCGTCGGTAAGCGCATGGCGGGTCGCATGGGTGGTGATCGTCGCACTATCGAGAATCTCGAAGTCGTGCGCGTCGATGCCGACCGCAATCTGCTTTTGATCCGCGGCGCCGTTCCGGGTGCTCCGGGCGGTCAAGTTATCGTGCGTCCCTCGGTCAAGGCTGCGGGTCTCGCAGCTAAAGCCAAGAAGACCCCGACCAAGTAATCAGACCGACAAGTAATTTAATTTAAAGACTACGTACGGCCATGAAACTTAAGTTGGTCAATCAAGGCGCTAAGGAATCGGAAGTTCAAGTTTCCGATACCGCTTTCGCGCGCGAATACAACGAATCCTTAGTGCATCAAGTGGTGGTGGCCTATATGGCTGCCGGCCGTGCGGGCACCAAGCGTCAACTCAGTAAAGCTGAGGTGCGCGGCGGCGGTAAAAAGCCGTGGAATCAAAAAGGCACGGGCTCTGCGCGCGCCGGCTCCATCCGCAGCCCAATTTGGGTCGGTGGCGGTCGTGCATTCGCGGCTCGCCCACGCGATTTCTCGCAGAAAGTGAATCGCAAAATGTATCGCGCAGCGATGCAGGTTATGTTCTCCGAGTTGGTTCGTCAGGATCGCTTGATCGCAACCAACGCGTTCGAGCTGGAAGCGCCGAAGACCAAGCTGCTCGTCGAGAAGTTGAAGTCGTACGGTATGGAGCGCGGCTTGATCCTGATCGAGGCGCATGACGAAAAATTGGAGTTGGCCGCACGTAACCTGCCGCATGTCGAAGTGCTGCCGGTGTCCGCGATCGATCCGGTGAGCCTGACGCGCTATGAGCGCGTGCTCGCAACGGTTGGTGCAGTGCGCATGATCGAGGAGAAGCTGGCATGAGTGATGTGAAATCCAAAGCCGGTAAAGAACGTTTGATGAGCGTGTTGGTTGCTCCGCACGTCTCTGAAAAAGCGGCGCTCGTTGCCGAAGCGTCGAATCAATTCGTGTTTCGCGTGCGTCCAGACGCCACGAAGCCCGAAATCAAAGCAGCCGTCGAGCTCATGTTCGAAGTGAAAGTCGACACGGTGCAGGTCGTCAATTCGGAAGGTAAGTCGAAGCGCTTTGGTCAGCGTCTTGGCCGCCGCTCGGATTACAAGAAGGCCTATGTGCGTTTGGCCGATGGTCAAACCATCGAATTCGGTCCGCAGGCTTAAGTACTCGCGGCGAACGCTGACGGAAGCAAGAAAATGGCCCTTATCAAATCAAAACCGACGTCTCCTGGACGCCGCTTTCAAGTAAAGATCGATCGCAGCCACCTACACAAAGGCGGCCCGCTCGAGTCGTTGATCGTCAGTAAGAATTCGACCGGCGCGCGCAATCATTTCGGTCGTATTACTACCCGCCATAAGGGCGACGGTCACAAGCAAAATTATCGTTTAGTCGATTTCTTGCGAGACAAAGACGGCGTGCCTGGCACTGTCGAGCGTCTAGAATACGACCCGAACCGCAGCGCGCATCTCGCGCTCGTGCTTTACGCCGATGGCGAACGCCGTTACATCATCGCGCCGAAGGATGTGAATCCTGGCGACAAGGTGAACTCAGGTCCAGAATCTCCGATCAAGTCCGGCAATGCGATGCAGCTGCGTCACATTCCGATCGGTACCACGATTCATTGCATTGAGCTCAAGCCCGGTAAGGGCGCGCAGCTCGCGCGTAGCGCTGGCGCTTCGGTGATGTTGGCTGCGCGCGAAGGCATGTATGCCACTGTGCGTTTGCGTTCTGGCGAAGTGCGCAAAGTGCACGTCGACTGCCGCGCCACCATCGGCGAAGTCGGCAACGGCGAACACAATCTCCGTAGTTTCGGTAAGGCAGGCGCCAAGCGTTGGCTGGGCATTCGCCCGACCGTTCGCGGCGTCGTGATGAACCCGGTCGACCATCCGCACGGTGGTGGTGAAGGTAAGTCAGGTCAAGGTAATCCGCATCCTGTGTCGCCTTGGGGCTGGAAGACCAAGGGCAAGAAGACACGCAACAACAAGCGTACGGCCGGCATGATTGTGCGCCGTCGTAACTAATTGGCGAGAGGATTAAGCAGTGCCTCGTTCGATCAAAAAAGGTCCCTTTGTCGATTTGCACCTCGCGAAGAAGGTTCGCGTTGCCGTCGATAAGAACGACCGCCGTCCGATTAAGACCTGGTCGCGCCGTTCCATGATTCTTCCCGACATGGTGGGCTTGACGCTTGCCGTGCATAACGGTCGTCAACATGTGCCGGTGCTCGTCTCCGAAAACATGGTCGGCCACAAACTCGGCGAATTCGCACCGACGCGCACGTTCAAAGCGCACGGCGGCGATAAGAAAGCGTCGTCCTCGGAGTAATCATGCAAGTCGCCGCCAAATTGAAATATGCGCGCATCTCGCCGCAAAAATGCCGCCTCATTGCCGACATGGTGCGCGGCAAGCCGGTGGGGTTAGCGCTATCGACGCTGCGATTCACGCCTAAGAAAGGCGCGGATCTCGTGCGCAAAGTGCTCGAGTCCGCGATCGCAAACGCCGAGAACAATCTCAGCGCAGACGTCGATGAATTGAAAGTTGAGACTGTGACGGTCGATACGGCTCCTTCGTTGAAGCGCTTTCACGCGCGTGCGAAGGGTCGTGGTAACCGCATCGTCAAGCGCAACAGCCACATCATCGTGACTGTCGGCGATGGCAAGAGCGACGGTAAGTAAGACTAGTCTTAACGACGAGCTAAACGAGAGCGTTGAGTTAACTATGGGTCAGAAAGTCAATCCAATCGGTATTCGCTTAGGGATCACCCGCGATTGGGCGTCCAAGTGGTACGCACCGACGCGCCATTTCCCTGCGTATATTCATTCCGATTATCTGGTGCGTGAGTTTCTGAAGAAGAAGCTCATCGAGGCGTCGGTTAGCCGCATCCATATCGAACGTGCTGCGCGTAAAGCGAACATCACGATCTATACGGCGCGTCCCGGCATCGTGATCGGCAAGAAGGGCGAAGACATCGAGAAGCTGCGCGCCGAAGTCGCGAAGATCATGAAGATGCTGGTGCCGAACGTCCGTATCAACATTTCCGAAATTCGTAAGCCCGAACTGGATGCGCAGCTCGTGGCCGAAGGTATTGCGCAGCAGCTCGAAAAGCGCGTGATGTTCCGCCGTGCCATGAAGCGCGCTGTGACCAACACGATGCGTATCGGCGCTCTGGGTATCAAAGTGCGCGCTTCGGGCCGTTTAAATGGGGCTGAAATCGCTCGCACGGAATGGTCGCGCGAGGGTCGCATTCCTCTGCACACATTCCGTGCTGATATCGACTACGGCTTGGCCGAAGCTCACACCACTTATGGCGTGATCGGCATCAAGGTGTGGATCTTCAAGGGCGAAGTCTTGAAGAAAGAACCAATAAGCATTGCTCCGGCGGAAGTCGCCGAAGCAGCGGCGGCAGCTCCGGCAACGGAGGCGACGGCGTAATCAGCTACTAGTGACTGGTGACTGGGCTCTTCCGGAAATTCGGAATCTGAACCTAGCGACTAAGGCCTAGCGCGTCGAGACTAATTTTATGATGCAACCAAAGCGAACCAAGTATCGCAAACAGTTTAAGGGCACCTTGGGTGGCCTCGCGCAACGCGGCAGCACTGTCGCGTTCGGCGAGTACGGCCTCAAGTGCATGAGCCGCGCGCGTATGACTGCGCGTGAGATCGAAGCCGCTCGTCGTGCGATGACGCGCTACGTGAAGCGCGGCGGCCAAGTTTGGGTGCGCGTATTTCCGGACGTGCCTATTACCAAGAAGCCGCTCGAAGTGCGTATGGGTAGCGGCAAGGGCAACGTCGAGTACTACGTCGCCAAGATCAAGCCGGGCAAAGTGCTGTTCGAGATGGAAGGCGTCACCGAAGCGATCGCTCGCGAAGCGTTCCGCTTGGCCGCGTCGAAGCTCTCGGTCGAGACTCAATTCGTAACGAGGCACGTGCGCTAATGAACGTCAAAGAGTTGCAAGCCAAGACGCCGGTCGAGCTCCGCGAGGAGCTGCTGAAGTTGCGTCGCGAGCAGTTCAATCTGCGTATGTCGATGGCTTCCGGGCAGGGCGCGAAGCCTGATCAATTCACGAAGGTGCGTCGTAACGTCGCGCGCTTGAAGACAGTGCTGGGCGAAAAGGCCCGAGCCGCTGCGAAAGGTAAGTAGTCATGAGCGAAAGCACCGCCGCGAAGGCCACCAAGACGCTGACTGGCAAGGTCATCAGCAACAAGATGCAGAAGACTGTCGCCGTTTCGATCGAGCGCCTTGAGCGCCATGAAACGTACGGCAAGTACCTGCGTCGCACAACGAAATTGCTGGCTCACGACGAGAAAGGCGCCAAAGAAGGCGACATCGTGACCATCGAGCAATGCCGCCCGCTGTCGCGCCGCAAGAGCTGGCGTGTGGTGAGTGTAGTGAGCGCTGGCTAAGCCAGTTTAGCCAAGACGCGCGAATAACGAAGAAGGCGGAAGCAAGACCATGATTCAGATGCGTACGATGCTAAATGCTGCGGACAACAGTGGCGCCCGCAGCCTGATGTGCATCAAGGTGCTGGGCGGCAGCAAGCGCCGTTATGCCTACGTCGGCGACGTGATCAAAGTCAGCGTGAAGGACGCAATCCCGCGCGGCAAAGTGAAGAAAGGCGAAGTGTATGACGCCGTTGTCGTACGCACCCGTTTCGGCGTGCGCCGCAGCGATGGCTCGTTGATTCGCTTTGACGGTAACGCTGCAGTTTTGCTGACGCCGAAGCTGGAACCGATCGGCACCCGTATCTTCGGACCCGTGACGCGCGAGCTGCGCAGCACGCAGTTCATGAAGATCATCTCGTTGGCGCCGGAAGTATTATGAGGTACTAGGCGCTAGCAACTAGGCGCTAGGAAGATCAGATCTTCCAGCCTAGTGCCTAGAACCTAGAGCCTAGAGGCTAAGAAGTTATGAACAAGATTCGCAAAGGTGACGAAGTCGTCGTGATCGCAGGTCGCGACAAAGGTCGTCGCGGCAACGTGATCGAAGTGCTCGGCGAGACGTTATTGGTTGAAGGCATCAACATGGTGAAGAAGCACCAGAAGCCCAACCCTCAGCGTCAGGTACAGGGCGGCATTATCGAGAAGCCGGCGGCGCTGTCGATTTCCAACGTGATGTTGTGGAATGCGGCCGCTAAGAAGGGCGATCGCGTCGGCGTTCGTACGCTGGGTGACGGCAAGAAGGTGCGTTTTTTCAAGTCCAACAAGGAAGTCGTGGACGCTTAAGTTGATTGATGCTCCAACGACTCCCGTAGAGCCGGAGCACAGGCAACGCAATAGGTGAATGAGATGACAAGGCTGAATAAAAAGTACCGCGAAACGATCGTCCCAGAGCTGCAAAAGACTTTGGGCCTGCAGAACGTCATGCAAGTGCCGAAGATCACCAAGATCACGATCAACATGGGTGTGGGTGAAGCAGTAGCCGACAAGAAGATCATGGACAACGCCGTAGGCGATTTGACCAAGATCACCGGCCAGAAGCCCCTTGTCACGCGTGCCCGCAAATCGGTTGCATCGTTCAAGGTGCGCGACAACTTGGCGATCGGCGCGAAGGTGACTTTGCGCGGCGCGAGGATGTATGAATTCTTGGATCGTTTGGTCTCGATCGCGATGCCCCGCATTCGCGACTTCCGTGGCGTGAGCGCCCGGTCGTTCGATGGCCGCGGCAACTACAATTTCGGCGTGAAAGAACAAATCATTTTCCCGGAAATTGCGTACGACCAAATCGACGCGATTCGGGGCATGGATATCACGATCACGACGACGGCACGCGACGACAAAGAAGGTCGTGCGTTGCTCGAATCGTTCAATTTTCCGTTCCGCAAATAAGCGGATTCACTAGAGAAACTGGGTCAATAGAGGACTCGTTGCAATGGCAAAGACATCGATGATCAACCGCGAAGTGAAGCGCGCCGCTACGGTGAAGCGCTACGCTGCTAAACGCGCCAAGTTGAAAGAGATCATCCGCCAGCCGAAAACCAGCGCCGCCGATCGTGACGAGGCGCAGGTGAAACTGCAGGCATTGCCACGTGACGCAGGTCCTACACGCGGGCGTAATCGCTGTTCAATCACAGGTCGTCCTCGCGGTTACTACCGCAAGTTCGGCTTGTCCCGTACCAAGCTGCGCGAAGCGACTATGCGCGGCGAAATTCCCGGCCTCGGAAAGGCCAGCTGGTAGCAGCTGGAACCACTGGAGCACGATATGAGCATGACTGATCCTATTTCGGACTTCCTGACACGCATTCGCAATGGCCAAGCGGCCGCGCATCCGGATGTCAGTTTGCCGTCTTCCAAGGTCAAATTGGCCTTGGCGCAAGTGTTAAAGGACGAGGGGTATATCGAAGACTTCTCGACCGCCGTCGATGACGGTAAGACCACCTTGCGTTTGCAACTGAAGTATTACCGCGGCAAGCCCGTGATCGACCGCATCGAGCGTGTCAGTCGGCCTGGCTTGCGCGTGTACAAGGGCAAAGATGAGTTGCCCTCGATCCTCGGCGGTTTGGGTGTCGCGATCGTCTCCACGTCGAAGGGCGTGATGACCGATAAGCAAGCGCGCGCAGCCGGACACGGCGGCGAAGTGCTCTGCATCATTTCCTAGCGCGCAAGTCGATCAATTCGTAAGAAGAGTTGCACATGTCACGAGTAGCAAAACAGCCGGTTCCATTGCCCCAAGGGGTGACGGCCACCTTGGCTGCCAATAACGTCACGATCAAGGGCGCCAAGGGCACCCTCAGCTTGTCGTTGCGCGACGGCATCACCGTTAAGCAGGAAGGCAGCGAACTGCAGGTCCAAAAGGCCAACGATTCGCGTGAGCTCGATATGGCTGCCGGTTCGACCCGCGCGCACTTGGCGAACCTTGTTCAAGGCGTCAGTAAGGGCTTCGAGCGCAAGCTGGAGCTCGTCGGTGTCGGTTATCGCGCCGCGGCTCAAGGTAAGAACCTCAACTTGACGTTGGGTTTCTCGCATCCAGTTGTGTTCGTGGCTCCGGAAGGCATCACGATCGAAACGCCGAGTCAGACTGAGATCATCGTCAAAGGCAGCGACCGTCAAAAGGTCGGTCAAGCCGCAGCGAACATTCGCGCTTATCGTCCGCCAGAACCCTACAAGGGCAAAGGCGTGCGCTTTGCCGGCGAGAAGATCGAGCTGAAGGAAGCAAAGAAGAAGTAATCGTTCGGCCTAGCGTGTTGCGCGGGGCGGTGGCGAGAGAGACAAGTCAGGTACTTAGAGATGACCAAGAAAGATCAGCGATTGCGGCGCGCGACGCGCAGCCGGGCGAAGATTCGCGAACTGAAGGCCTTGCGGCTTTCCGTGCATCGCACTCCGCAGCACATCTACGCCCAGATTTTGGATCCCAACTCCAAAGTGCTCGCGACGGCATCGACGGTGCAGAAGAGTGTGCGCGAAGGTCTGAAGGGCACTGGCAATTCGTCGGCGGCCGCGGCTGTTGGCAAGGCAATTGCCGAGAAAGCCAAGACTGCAGGCATTACCGAGGTCGCATTCGACCGTTCCGGTTTCAAGTTCCACGGTCGCGTCAAGGCATTGGCCGACGCAGCGCGCGAACACGGCTTGAAGTTCTAATTGCTCTAAATCGGAAACGAACATGGCAAGAGTTGAAAAATCGCAACAGACCGACGACCTGATCGAGAAATTGGTCGCCGTGAACCGTGTGGCCAAAGTGGTCAAGGGCGGTAGGCAGTTCGGCTTCACTGCATTGACAGTGGTCGGCGACGGTCAAGGTAAGGTCGGCTTCGGATACGGCAAGGCGCGTGAAGTGCCGGTCGCCATCCAAAAGGCTATGCAAGCTGCTCGCAAGAGCTTGATCAACGTGGGTCTCCGCCAAAGCACGTTGCATTACGCAACGCACGGTCGTCACGGCACGTCGCGTGTGTACATGCAGCCTGCATCCGACGGTACGGGTGTGATCGCCGGCGGTAGCATGCGCGCGGTGTTCGAATGCGCCGGTGTGCGTAACGTCCTGGCAAAGAGCTACGGCTCGCGCAATCCGATCAACGTGGTTCGCGCCACGATGAATGCATTGGCTGGCGTGCGCTCGCCCGAAGAAGTGGCAGCGAAGCGCGGTAAGCGCCTCGAAGACATTATCGGTTGATTGGTTAGGTTAATCGTTCGATTTAGCGAGTTCGAATCATGGCAAAAGCGAAACAGTCCGCATCCGCGTCCAAAGTCAAAGTGACTTTGATCAAGAGCATTGCGGGCCAATTGAAAAGCCACCAGGCGACTGTGCGCGGCCTAGGGCTGCGCCGCATTCGCGATACGGCTGTGTTGGCCGCAACGCCGGAAGTAAACGGCATGCTGCGTTCGGCGCAGCACTTGTTAAAAGTGGAACAGGCTTGATATCGGCTACCGAGCCCGATACGAACCGATCGAAAGAACTGGTGAACTATGCGTCTTAACTCCATCTCCCCGGCACCCGGCAGCAAGAAGATTCGTCTGCGCGTGGGTCGCGGCGCGTCTGCCGGTCAAGGCAAGACCTGCGGCCGCGGCGTCAAGGGTCAGCGCGCTCGTAAAGGCGGTTACCACAAGGTCGGCTTCGAAGGCGGTCAGATGCCGCTCTATCGTCGTTTGCCCAAGTCCGGTTTCCGTTCGGCGATGGCGCGTAAAGTTGCGGAAGTTCGCGTGAGCGAATTGGCGAAACTCAGCGGTGATGTCGTTGATCTGGAATCCCTGCAGCAGGCGAACATCGTGCCGATGACGGCGCTGCGTGCTCGCATCGTCTCGTCCGGCACGGTCGCCAAGAAGTACACCGTGAAGGGCGTTCACGTCACCAAGGGCGCGCGCGCTGCAATCGAAGGCGCCGGTGGCAAGATCGAAGACGCACCGGCTGAAGCTGCGAAGGCGTAAAGCTCTCTCGAGCTGAAATACTATGGCAACCCAGGCAAACAGCAATCCAGTCGCGGCGCTCGGCGACTTGACGCGTTTTGCGGAGCTGCGCAAGCGGTTGTTCTTCCTGCTCGGCAGTTTGGTTGTGTATCGCATCGGTTGCTTCATTCCGACGCCGGGCATCGATCCGCGTGCGTTGGAGCGTTTCTTCTCCGATCAGCAGAACACTTTGTTGTCGATGTTCAACATGTTCTCGGGTGGCGCGATGGAGCGGCTCTCGATTTTCGCGTTGGGCGTGATGCCGTACATCACCGCGTCGATCATTATTCAGATGGCGTCCCATGTATTCCCGCCGCTGGAAGCGATCAAGAAGGAAGGCGAGTCCGGCCGTCGCAAGATTACGCAGTACACGCGCTATGCAACAGTGTTGCTTGCAGGGTTCCAAGGAGCCGGTGCAGTCACCGCACTTCAGACGCAGGGCGTCGTAATCACCCCCGGAATTCAGTTTGTCATCACGGCAACGATTACTCTTGTTGCCGGCACGATGTTCTTGATGTGGCTCGGCGAGCAGATCACTGAGCGCGGTCTTGGCAACGGTATTTCGATGATCATTTTGGCCAGCATCGTTGCAGGGTTGCCGGCAGCGATCGGCAATACGCTCGAGTCCGTCAGCAACGGCGAGCTCGGTATTTTCTCTGCGATCCTCATCGTCGGCGTCGTGGCTGGCATTACACTGTTTGTGGTGTTCGTCGAACGCGGTCAACGCCGCATTCAAGTGAACTACGCCAAGCGTCAGCAAGGCCGCAAAATGTTCGCTGGCCAAAGCACGCACATCCCGTTCAAGCTCAACATGTCGGGTGTGATCCCGCCGATTTTCGCGTCGAGCTTGTTGCTGTTCCCGGCGACGATTGCCAGCTGGTTCGGCACCTCGAGCACCGGCGAGCAAAGTTGGTTTCAATCGACTTTGCAGGGATTGGCCGCAGGCTTGTCGCCCGGTCAGCCACTGCATATGGTGCTGTACGGCACGATGATCATTTTCTTCTGCTTTTTCTATACGGCTCTGGTGTTCAACTCGCGCGAAACCGCCGAGAACCTCCGTAAGTCGGGTGCGTTTATCCCTGGCATTCGCCCTGGCCAGCAAACCGGCGAATACATCGATCGCGTACTAAGCCGTCTGACCGTATGGGGCGCCTTGTACGTCACACTGGTGTGCTTGCTGCCCGAATTCCTGATTGCTCAGCTCGGCGTGCCGTTCTACTTCGGTGGGACCTCGCTGATGATCATGGTGGTGGTCATCATGGATTTCCAAGCACAAGTTGCGGCGCATTTGATGTCGCACCAGTACGAAGGCCTGATGAAAAAGGCCAACCTGCGCGGCTACGGCAAGCAGGGCGAATAGCTCGATTCGGGCCTTAAGGCCTCGGTCGGACAGAGATAAGGGTTGCGGAGAGAGTTATGAAGGTTCGCGCATCGGTTAAGAAGATCTGCAAGAACTGCAAGATCGTGCGTCGTCGACGGGTGATTTACGTCATTTGTGCGGATGCCCGTCATAAGCAGCGCCAGGGTTAAGACAGGCTGAAGGCCATAGGCTGTGGGCTGTAGGGACGGATCCGGATCGAGTCATCGATTCTGGCTACAGCCTAGAGCCTAAAGCCTACGGCCTCGGTCTGCGGTTTAGATTGAGTTACTAGTCGTTTTGGTATAGATTTCCGCGCTTTTCGCCGCGGGGAGAGTTCGCGATGGCCCGCATTGCCGGTATAAACATTCCTATGAACAAGCACGTGTGGGTGGGCCTCACTCACATTTTCGGCATTGGCCGGACTCGTGCTTTAACGATCTGCGCCGGCGCCGGTGTCAAGACCACTACGATGGTCAAGGACCTCACCGATGCCGAAGTGACAGCGCTTCGTAGCCAGATTAGCAAGATCGTGGTTGAAGGCGACCTGCGTCGTGAAGTGTCCATGAACATCAAGCGATTGATGGACTTGGGCTGCTACCGCGGTATTCGTCATCGCCGTGGCCTACCGATGCGCGGTCAGCGCACGCGCACCAACGCACGTACCCGCAAGGGACCGCGTAAGGCCGCGATCAAGATGAACGCGCCTCCAGGCAAGTAAGGCCAGGCAGTAGGGTTAGTAATTGAGTAAGGCCGGCTTAGGTGCCGGCCATGTGGCGGGGAAGGTCCTCGCCGACGCACTTAAAGGTTGATACGCAATGGCCGAACAGAAAGCACAGTCCAACGCAGCCGCGCCAGCCGGCGGCGCCGCCAAAGGCGGCCGAAAAAAGGTCAAGAAGCACGTGACAGACGGCATCGCGCACGTGCATGCGTCGTTCAACAACACGATCATCACGATCACGGATCGTCAGGGCAACGTGCTTTCGGCCGCAACGTCGGGCGGCAGCGGGTTCCGCGGTTCGCGTAAGAGCACACCTTTCGCCGCTCAGGTAGCCGCCGACAAGGCTGGCGTCGCGGCGCAAGAACATGGTTTGAAGACAGTTGAAGTTCGTGTGAAGGGCCCAGGCCCAGGTCGCGAGTCTGCGGTTCGCGCTTTGAACGGCTGCGGTCTCAAGATCACCAACATTTCGGATGTGACGCCCATACCGCACAACGGTTGTCGTCCCCCGAAGAAGCGTCGCGTTTAATCGGTTCGATCCGACATCGGTTTCGAGGAAATTTCATGGCTCGTTATCTTGGTCCAAAGTGCAAACTCTCGCGTCGCGAGGGCACCGACCTGTTTTTGAAGAGCGGCGTCAAGTCGCTTGAATCGAAGTGCAAGCTCGAAGTGCCGCCGGGCGGCGTCAAGGGCGAGCGCAAGCAGCGCTTGTCGGACTACGGCTTGCAGCTGCGTGAAAAGCAAAAGTTGCGTCGCATGTACGGCGTGCTCGAGCGTCAGTTCAGTAACTATTACACCAAGGCGGCCGCTCGCCCGGGTGCCACGGGCCACAACCTGCTGCGCATGTTGGAAGGTCGTTTAGATAACGTCGTATACCGTATGGGTTTCGCCTCGACACGTACCGAAGGCCGTCAGTTGGTGAGCCACAAGTCGATTGCGGTGAACGGCGAGACCGTGACCATCGCATCGTTTCAATGCAAAGCCGGCGATGTGATCGCTGTGCGCGAAAAAGCGCAAAAGCAGCTCCGCATCCAGGGCGCGCTGCAGATTAAGGCGCAAGTCGGTTTCCCCGAGTGGGTGGAAGTCGATGAGAAGAAGTTCTCCGGTGTGCTGAAGCAGTTGCCGGAGCGCGGCGACATCCTTCCGGATATCAACGAAAACCTGGTGGTCGAGCTTTACTCCAAGTAGTCCTCAGCGATTACTTGAGAGCGATTCTCGAAAAGTGAAACGGGGCCCCGCGGCCCACGGATTGCGTCTCCACGGCGCTTTGCTTAACCGAACTGAAGGTAGTGTATGCAGCCAACTGGTGCAGAATTTTTAAAGCCCCGTGTCGTTAAAGTCACGCCGACCACTGCGCGTCACGCGAAAGTGGTGATCGAGCCGTTCGAGCGCGGCTTTGGCCATACGCTGGGCAACGCGTTGCGCCGTGTACTGTTGTCCTCGATGCCGGGGTGCGCGATCACCGAAGCGGAGATCGACGGCGTATTGCATGAATACACCAGCATCGAAGGCGTGCAAGAAGACGTCGTCGAAATCTTGCTGAACCTGAAGCTGGTTGCGATTCGCCTGAACACGCGTGAAAGCGCCGAATTGCGTTTGCACAAGAAGGGCCCTGGCCCGGTCACCGCCGGCGACATTCAGCTCGATCATGACGTGGAAGTGTTGAACCGAGATCTCGTGATTGCCAACCTGACGAAGGCCGGCGAGCTGAGCATGACCTTGAAGGTCGAGCGCGGCCGCGGCTATCGCCCGGCAGTGCAGCAAGCAACCTTCGAAGAAGCGAGCAGCCCCATCGGCCGTTTGCAGCTGGACGCTTCGTTCAGCCCAATCCGCCGTGTGACGTATACCGTCGAGAGCGCGCGCGTTGAACAACGCACGAACCTCGACAAGCTGATTCTCGATATCGAAACCAACGGCACTATCGATGCTGAAGAAGCGATCCGCCGAGCCGGCTCGATCCTCAAGGATCAATTGTCAGTTTTCGTGGATCTGCAAGGTCAAGAAGAAGGAGCCAGCAAGACGGCCGAACAACAGTTCGATCCGATCCTGTTGCGTCCGGTCGACGAGTTGGAACTCACCGTCCGCAGCGCAAACTGCTTGAAGGCCGAGAACATCCACTACATCGGCGATCTGGTGCAACGCACGGAAGTCGAGTTGCTGCGTACCCCGAACCTCGGCAAGAAGTCGCTGACTGAAATCAAGGAAGTGCTGGAAAGCCACGGCCTTTCGCTCGGCATGCGCTTGGACAGCTGGCCTCCGGTCAGCCTGAAGCGCGACGACGAGCGGGATGTAATTTAGTTAATTTCATGAGCCACTAGGCTCTAGGTTCTAGGCGCTAGTTCAATCAGCGTCCGAATCTAGAACCTAGCTACTAGTACCTAGAGCCTTTACAACATGCGTCACCAACTCTCCGGCCGCCAACTAAGCCGCAACGCCCCGCACCGCTGGGCGATGCTCCGCAATATGGCGGCGTCGCTGCTCAGGCACGAAACCATTCGCACGACTGTGCCGAAAGCGAAAGAGCTGCGCCGTGTAGTCGAGCCGCTGATCACTCTCGGCAAGTCCGACAGTCAGTCGAATCGCCGCTTGGCGTTCGATCGTTTGCGCGATAGCGATATCGTGACCAAGCTGTTCGAAGATCTGGGCCCGCGTTTCAAGCCACGTGCCGGTGGTTATACGCGCATCCTAAAGATGGATCCGCGTCCAGGCGACAACGCGCCGATGGCGTTGATGCAGCTGGTCGACAAGGCGGCCGCCGCGACAGAAGAGAAGGCGCCTGCCGAAGGCAAGGCGAAGAAGAAGTCCGCGAAAGTTTTGGCTTCAGAGACGGAAGCCGAAGGTAAGGCGGAAAAGAAGGCCGCCAAGCCCAAGAAGACTGCGAAGAAGTCGGCGAAGAAAAGCGGCTAATCGTCTTTAGACCACGATGCTGATCGCGCAAAACCGGGCTCTGCCCGGTTTTTGCATTTGGGAGTCATGTGTTGCGCCAGCATCATGCATGCTTCTCGAAACCTTGCCGTTTTTGACCGCCATCCGTTATGGTCGCCATCAGGCATGCGGTCTTGCCTCGCAATCAAAGGCAATCGAACTCGCCCAAGGTCCACAACGGATCAAGATCCGTATCGGATCAAGGTTCGCATCAGATCAATGACGCTTCAGAATCTAGAGCAACTTTGTCACGAATGGTCCGAGCATCGCCTCATTCGGATGACACGACAAATTCAATCGGGAGAAGGCAATGAGCATCGCTAAAGAATTCAAAGAATTTGCCATGAAGGGCAACGTCATCGATATGGCCGTCGGTATCGTGATCGGCGCATCGTTCGGCAAGATCGTGTCGTCGATGGTTGCCGATGTCATTACGCCGCCTCTCGGCTATGTCATCGGTGGCGTCGATTTCACCGGGCTGGCCGTCAAGTTGCCGGCGTTGATCGAAGGCCAAGCTGCAGTCACTGTTCGCTATGGCGCGTTCTTGCAGACACTATTCGATTTCGTCATCGTCGCATTCGCAATCTTCTTGGCGATCAAAGTGATCAATCGTATTCGCCGCAAACAAGAACAGGTGCCGCCACCTCCGGCTCCTCCTTCTCGACAAGAAGTGCTGCTCGAAGAAATTCGCGACCTGCTGAAGCAAGGTCGTTGAGGCTGACTCGTTAATGAAACGTGAATACGCGCGTGAATAATTCGTGAATGTTGCGTGATTTTTCCGGCAACATTGCGTGGATTGACGCGCGCTTGTTTTAATCGCGAAATAAACACTTTAGAATTCTTCACGGCGATTGCAGTGAGTGTTGCGATGCTCGCCGCAATCTGTTCAGTACTGACTATCAACTCGAATTTGGGGTGTCTCTCATGAACGCAAAAGTAACTCTCAGCGCATTGGTGCTGGCTCTGGCCCTCGTCGCTTGTGCAAAGAAGGAAGAAGCGCCTGTTGAAGTCGCTCCGGCTCCTGCTGCCACCACTGAAATGCCTGCTCCTGCTCCAGCCGCTGAAGCTCCTGCTCCGGCTGCTCCTGCTGTCGAACCCGCTAAGTAATCTTGCAGGCGCGGCTTTAAGTGCCGCGCTAGCAGTACTCTGCGAAGGGTGGATGAGCTTGCTCATCCACCCTTTTTCATTTCTGGCCTGCGTCTTTTCACCTTCGACTGTTTACGAATTGCTCGCGTTTGCGCTTGGTCTAACAGGACGCTTGGAACTGACGGTCAAAGCTTCGGTACAAGGCCTGCGGCTAGGGAGGAGATAAGGCTTTCTCGCAATCGCTCGAAGGTACGTGTGTGCGGCAGACTACGCCTTGGTATTTTGTGATCGGCGTACTTATTTTTCGGAGCCGCAGGACGATACTCCAGATGTTGCCGGGATCGATTGGAGCGTCGGGGCGCGCATAAGGATTACACCATGGCCATCAGCATTCGCGACGCACGCAATTCGCCGATAGATCGGCGGTACATCGAAGAAGCCTTCGGCGAGTACCTGGATGATTTAACGCGCGTCAGCATGAACACCGGCATCTTCCCGGCCTTTGGCAATTTCGGAGGCGATTTCGGCGACCGCCAGCCCGACATGATGGCGCGCTGGTTTGCTGACGACTCATCACATCCACTGGTCATTCTGCGCGACGACAAATCGGTCGGATTTGCCCTGGTGGCGCGTCCGGTCATGAAGCGTCCCGATGGCGCTGACCATCGGTTGGCTGAGTTCTTCGTGTCTCAAGATGTCCGCCGATTAGGCGTAGGTCGCCAGGCAGCGCAGCTGATCTTCAATCGCTTTGCCGGCGATTGGGAAATTACAGAAATGACGCGCAATCAAGGCGCGGTGGCGTTTTGGCGAGATGTTGTGGGCGCGTACACCCACGGACAGTTCCGCGAATCGGTTAACAGCGGCGAGATGCGTCACTTCTTCAAGTCGCAGCTAGCTACCGCACAACGCCGCGCACGTTAACGATCGACCGGTCGCCAGCTTCCGCTCATCACCGGGTAGGCTCGCGGGTCCTAACCGGCAGCCGCCGCCTTCTTGGATCGCGCCGGCTGATGCGCATTCAGAGTGGCCTGTAAATAGCCGCCTGTAAACGATCGCTTAGTCGCGGCAATCGTTTCTGGCGTACCTGTTGCGATGATTTCACCGCCGCCGCTGCCGCCTTCGGGACCTAAGTCGATGATCCAATCCGCAGTCTTGATCACATCGAGGTTGTGTTCGATAACAACAATTGTATTGCCTTCATCGCGCAGCCTATGCAGCACGGCCAGCAACTGCTCGATGTCGTAAAAGTGCAGTCCGGTGGTGGGCTCGTCGAGAATGTACAACGTGCGACCGGTCGAACGTTTCGATAATTCCTTGGAGAGCTTGACGCGTTGCGCTTCACCGCCTGACAGCGTCGTGGCGTTCTGACCGAGGCGAATGTACGACAATCCCACTGCTACCAGCGTTTCAAGTTTGCTCGCCACTGTCGGTACGTTGCGGAAGAACTCGAACGCATCCTCGACCGTCATCTCGAGCACTTCGTTGATGTTCTTGCCTTTGTAGCGGATCTCCAGCGTTTCGCGGTTGTAGCGACGGCCTTTGCACACATCGCACGCCACGTAGATATCCGGCAGAAAATGCATCTCGACTTTGATCACGCCATCACCCTGGCATGACTCGCAGCGTCCGCCTTTGACATTGAAACTGTAGCGTCCCGGCTCGTAGCCTCGCGTACGCGATTCCGGCACTTCGGCAAATAATTCGCGAATCGGCGTGAACAGACCGGTGTAGGTCGCGGGATTGGAGCGCGGTGTGCGACCGATCGGACTTTGGTTGATGTCGATGACGCGGTCGATGTGCTCCATGCCTTCGATGCGATCGCAAGGCGAAGGGTCGTACGAGCTGTCGTTCAGTTGGCCAGCAACGCGCTTGAAGAGCGTGTCGTTGATCAACGTAGATTTGCCCGAGCCTGAAACGCCTGTGACACACGTCATCAGGCCGAGTGGAATCTCGACGCTCACGCCCTTCAGATTGTTGCCGGTGGCATTCACGATTTTCAGGAAGCGCTTTTCCTGCTTGGGCGTGCGTAGCTTCGGGATGGCGATCGTGCGCGCTCCCGACAAATACTGGCCGGTCAGCGATTCCTTGCTGCGTTCGATATCTTTTGGAGTGCCTTGCGCGACGATACGACCGCCGTGTACGCCGGCGCCAGGTCCGATATCCACGACGTAATCCGCTTGGCGAATGGCGTCTTCGTCATGCTCTACGACGATCACGGTATTGCCGAGATCGCGCAGGTGAGTAAGTGTGTCGAGCAGGCGCTGATTGTCGCGTTGATGCAAGCCGATGGACGGCTCGTCGAGGATGTACATGACGCCTACAAGACCCGAGCCGATTTGGCTTGCGAGCCGAATTCGCTGAGCCTCGCCGCCGGACAATGTCTCGGCGCTGCGATCGAGCGTGAGATAAGTGAGGCCGACGTCCGCGAGAAAGCGCAGTCGATCGCCGATTTCCTTTACGATGCGCGTTGCGATTTCACCGCGCCAGCCGTCGAGCTTGAGTTCCGAGAACCAACGCAGCGCGTTACCGACGCTCATCGCCGAAATCGTAGGCACATTGTGATCGCTGACGAAAACGTGCCGCGCCGCGCGATTCAGTCGCGTGCCCTCGCATTCTGGACAGGGCTGCGAGCTCAAGTACTTGGTCAATTCTTCGCGCACCGATTGCGATTCGGTTTCCTTATAGCGGCGATCCAAATTCGGCAAGATGCCTTCCCAAACGTGCGATCGTTTGTAAGTGCCGCCTTTCGCGTCGTAGTAGCGAAAGTCGATCTTCTCGTCGCCGCCATTCAAAATGATGTCGCGATGGTTTTTCTTAAGTGATTGCCAGGCCGCTTCGACGTCGAACTTGTAATGCTTCGCGAGCGATTGAATGACCTGAAAGTAATAGGAGTTACGCCGATCCCAACCGCGGATCGCGCCTTCCGCCAGCGAGAGATTCGGATGGTGGACGACTCGCTTGGGATCGAAGAATTGTTTCACGCCGAGCCCGTCGCATGTACTGCACGCGCCGGCCGGGTTGTTGAAGGAAAATAACCGCGGTTCCAATTCCGGCAGGCTGTATCCGCAGATTTTGCAGGCGAAGCGATCGGAGAACTGAAGATCCGCACGCGGTTCGGCGCCTTCCGAGTCCATGAATGCGATGCGTGCCGAGCCTTCGGCAAGGCGCAATGCGGTTTCGAACGACTCCGCCAAGCGCTGCGCTAAATCGCCTCGGACTTTGAACCGATCGACGACGACTTCAATCGTATGCTTGCGGCGCAGCGCGAGCTTGGGCGGCGTGTCCAGCTCGACCACTTTGCCGTTGATGCGGGCGCGCACGAAACCTTGCGACTTCAGTTGCTCCATCAGCTCCACATGCTCGCCCTTGCGTTCCTGGACAACGGGCGCCAACAGCAATAGCGCCGTGCCTTCCGGCAACTTCACTACTTGATCCACCATCTGACTGACGGTTTGTGCCGCCAAGTCGCCACCGTGGTCAGGACAGCGCGGCGTCCCTGCTCTCGCGTAGAGCAACCGCAGGTAGTCATAGATCTCTGTGACCGTGCCTACCGTAGAGCGCGGATTATGGGATGTCGATTTCTGCTCGATCGCAATGGCGGGCGAAAGGCCCTCGATCGAGTCGAGCTCCGGCTTCTCCATCATCGACAAGAATTGGCGGGCGTAGGCCGACAACGATTCCACATAGCGCCGCTGGCCTTCAGCGTAGATGGTGTCGAACGCCAGCGATGACTTGCCCGAACCGGACAGGCCTGTCAGCACGATGAGCTTGTCGCGCGGCAGATCTAGGTCGATGTTGCGAAGGTTATGGGTGCGGACACCGCGGATGCGTATCTGGGACATAGAAAGTAGGCGTGACCCGGTAAGGGAACGGGAGGCAGGGAGGGTGCTATTGTACCGACCACTGTATAAATCGCCAGTCTTTGGCCGTGCAAAGCCCGGATGCCCGACATACAATGCCGGCCTCACTCAAGAGGGGCAGAAGCACATGGCGCGAGGCATTAATAAGGTCATTCTGGTGGGCAATCTGGGCGCCGATCCGGAGACCCGCTATATGCCGAGTGGCAAGGCCGTGACCAACATTCGGATCGCCACCAGCGAGAGCTGGACCGATCGCCAATCGGGCGACAAGCAAGAGCGCACCGAATGGCACAGCATCGTGTTGTTCGACAAATTGGGCGAGATTTCGGCCGAATACTTGCGTAAGGGTTCGCAAGTTTATATCGAAGGCAGCCTGCGCACGCGCAAGTGGCAAGACAAAGAAGGCAAAGATCGCTACACAACCGAAATTGTCGCGCGCGAGATGCAGATGCTCGGCGGCCGGGGTGGTGCAGGCACGGGCGAGCCAAGAGGAGAACCGCGAGCCGAAGGAGCCCGGGCTCCCGCAACCGAACCGAGAGGGTCAGGCTCGGCCCCGCCTAGTTCTATGGGCGACGAAGGGCAATTCGATGACGACATTCCGTTCTAAGGCGCTCAGGACCGAATTTCCTAGACTGCTTTCCGGAATCTGAATCGATTCGCGGAATCGGTTTCGAAAAATAGCCAAAATAGTTTAGTTATAGGCCAGAGGCGCTCAGCGCCCCGTATACGCATGTCTGAGGATGCAATGCAGTCTGCAAGGGATGGCGTGGGTTACGACCCATCTGTGCCGGAATGGCTCCACATGGAACTGCCAGATACCTGGCCGGACCGCCTTAATCTATTGCGCCCGCAGGATTGGTTGCGATTGGCACGCGCTTTGTTCGGCAGGCCGGGAAGACCGGAGATTCCGAGCAATCTGCCCGGCCGAGAGAAGCTGCCGAAATATCTGGTGCACGAATTTCACGGCTTGCCGAACGGCAATTTCTCAAAGCGCATCACCCGGGGCTATATCACAGGGTTCGATCACGTCATGTTGGGGCGCATGCGTTTGGCGCGGCAGAATATCGTCGCCGTCATGAAGGGATGTCGCTCCGTCCTCGATGTCGGGTGCGGTGGTGGTCAAACAGCGGCACTGCTGCATGCGGCGGGCATCGTCGACGTCTGGGGTATCGATCCCTCTCCATATCTGCTGCAACACGCAGCCCGTGCGTATCCGCATATTCGCTTCGTGCAAGGTCTCGCTGAGGAATTGGAGTTCGTCGATCAACGATTCGACGGGGTGGTGGCGTGCTTTGTCATGCACGAAATGCCGCCTCGGGTCGCGGCGCAGGCCCTGAGCGAGTTTCATCGAGTGCTGCGGCCGGGTGGTTGCCTGACGGTGTGCGAACCCGCAGCGGAACAGCTGCAGAAATCCTATGCGCAGCTCTGGAATCGATACGGATTCACGGGTGTCTACTTTCGCTTCCTTGCGCAGCGTGTGCATGAGCCGTTCGTTGCGGCTTGGCACAAGCAAGATGCCGTTGCTTTGCTGAATGCTGCCGGCTTCGACCTGTTGGAAGATCGTACAGAGATGCCGGTAAGGCATTTAGTGGCACGGAAGCGCTAACGGGTAGCGACGAACATGATTGGCAGAATGGATCGAGCGAGAAAGAAGGATCGTCTGAATCTCACAGCGCATAAGGTGTCGCTGGCCGTACTGCTGGCGGCGTGCACGCTCGCTGCTCCGGTCTTTGCGCTCGAAGGCGGATTCGATCGTACCGTTGAAATCGAACAGCACATTGCAACGTTCAAGGACGGGACGCGCGGGGCGGTGATCGAGGCCGGCCGCGAGGTCTACTTTGCGGGAATTTCCGATCCAAAACTGGCCGCGACCATTGCCGATCGTCTGCAGAGCGAGGCGCGTCTCACCGGCCACGCCGACAAAGTGGGGCAGCAGTTCTTCGAGTGGATGATTAAAGCGTTGGCGTCGACCGGCAACGCCAGCTATGCGAATAAGATTTTAGAAGGTGCACGCAAGGCTGGTAGCAGCGTCGCATTCGGCGCCAAGGATGAAGTTGCCAAGATCGAGTGGTATCGCGCCCGCAATGAAATCATGGCAAATCGCCATTACCACAGTGAAGGCGATGATCCGCAGATCTCGCGAATCATGAGCTTAGTGATGGCCGAAGACTTTTCCTTCAAGCTGTTCGCCGCCCACCGCATGAATAGGGACCGTATGCTCGATCCTCGACTGATGGAGGCCGTGAATAAACAGGTGCTGCAATACAAGGACAGCACCGAACGCGGCGCCGCGCGCGATCAGGCTAAGACGATGGGTATGTACATCAAGCTGTTGGGCTATTCCGGCAATACTTCATACCGCGACACTTTGCAGCAAGTTCTAGCCTCCAAGGCAAGCTCCCAAACCAAAAAGCACGCGAAAGAAGCGCTCGGTAGATTGCGGCAATAACGCGAAGGAAAATCAGGATCATGTCATGATGAAATCGATATGGCTCAGTTCGGTCGCGGGCCTTGCCTCGCTGCTTGCCGGCACGACAGCGTCCGCCTTGGATGGCACCTTCGATCGTAGCGTCGAAGTGAATGCCTATGTGGCAATGGCCAAAGAAGGTACTCGCGGCGATTTGATCGTTAAGTCCAAGGAGATTTATGTTTCCGGAATTTCCGATCCGCGCCTAGCGCAGGCGTTGAGCGAGCGGCTGTTGAACGACTACCAGACGTTGAGGCAATCCAATCGGGCGGATACTCAGTATGGTTCGTGGCTGGTCAAAGCGTTGGCCTCGCAGGGGCTCGACGAATACGCCGCGACGTTAAAGCAAGTAAAGGCCGGCGTGAAGTCCGGCCAGGTAAAGATGGAGTGCGGCGATGAGCTAGACCTGATCGCTTGGCATCAGCGCAAGAACGACATCATGTCGAGCCGGCAGTACTATGTGGAGGGCGAGAATCCTCGCGCATCGCAGTTACTCAATTTGCTGATGTCGGACGATTTTGCCTTGAAGCATATGGCCGCGGATCGCATCAGTTGGGAGAAGATCAAGAGCCCGCGGCTGTACGATGCCATGGAGAAACAGTTGCTGACCTACATGGACTCGACGGGAGTTGCCTCGGGGCGGCAGCAGGATAAGTCGATGGGCATGTACGCAAAATTACTCGGCTACTCCAACGACAAGAAATATCGTCTGGTCCTTGAGGCGGTAATCGCGTCGGAGGCGGGCACTCTGCTTAAGTCACACGCAAAGGATGCGCTCGCTCGCTTGCAGTAGCTCGATCAATTGCGTCGGGACGCTACGGTGGAACGGTTAAACGGCTGGTAAAAACCAGCCGATGTTCAACTGATTGGCTGAGCGCAGGAACGAGAACTACCGAACTAGAACCGCTAGGCCGAGTAGCAGTAACGTCAGGACGTGGAGTCCAATACGTGTCCACATCAGTGGGGTGCCGAAGTCTTTGTCTACGTAGCCGCCGCCGGACATCGCGAGCAATCCAAGACCTAGCGTGCCGCCTGTCGCCACTAAAGCCAAGACAATCACAATCGTCAGTGGATCCATATATTTCCCCTGATTGTTTTTTTTCGTCTAACCGTTCGTCGATAACCTCAAGGCCTGGCGACTATATCACCGCCGATTGAGGCGCAGTCAATCGGCTCACGTGTCCTCGCTTGTGGACACTCCCGTCGATGCTGCGTTGCATGAATCACTAACGAAGACCTGCGGTTACGGTGGTGTCGAGCGTTGGTACGGTCTTTGCTATGAATCGTTTAGTCAGCGCGCGCAGCGACGTCCCGTCACGCGAAGAAACTCCGAAAGCAAAGGCCGCTCAGCAATGGTCACTCGATACTTCGCTCTACTCATCCTAATCGGTGTCGCGCCTCACGCGAGAGGCGAGGACGCATCAGCGTCCAGTGAGTCGGGTTTCTATGCGGGGACCGGGCTAGGCCAATGGCGCGTGCGCTTGCACAACGGGTCCATGACGGTTTTCGACGACGTCACGACATTGTTCAAGATCAAACACGGATACGCGATCAATCACTATCTGGCGATCGAAGCCGATGCTCTGATCGGCACCAAGGCTAACGATCAAATCGGGCCCTTGAGCGCGGAGTTGCGCCACTACTTGCTCAACGGATCGGTGCTTGCATCGTGGCCGGTTCGAGACGACCTATCGCTGTCGGCGAAAGTTGGCTACGCCTATGTCGTGGCCAAGCGCGAGCTCAGTCTCGGTGCGGTGAAGGACTTCGTCACCACCGACGAAAGTCGTTTTACGTACGGTGTCGCTGCCACTCTATTTCCGCGTAGACGCTTCGGGTTTCGTGCCGAGTACGACGCGATCGAACAGTCCGGCGGTTCCCTGAATGCGCTGACGCTCAGTGCCATCTATCGGTTCTGAGAAAAAACCATGAAAAGACAGATATTGTTGATGTGTGCTTCGA
>Ga0193752_1001047_pt1 | contig 24235 bp, 14 predicted proteins | sample H1c1metaG_FD_144924 | JGI IMG/M metagenome (GOLD analysis project Ga0193752, IMG submission 144924) | Soil microbial communities from a riparian zone of the East river system, Colorado, United States - H1c1 | ecosystem: Environmental > Terrestrial > Soil > Riparian zone | place: USA: East River...
GGCGTAGATGCAAGTGCCCAGCTGATCGGCGGAAAGCGCAGATCGTAACCGGATTGTGTTCCATCAAAATCATCAATATTGATGATCCCTTTTGAGCCCTTGCCTATCTGTGGCGCATGGCCTGGTTTTAAATATGCAGCTTCGGCAAATACATTGATCGCTGATGGGGCTGTGGTTTTATAGAATGGTAGCTTATCCAGTATCTTGGTAAGCCTGGGTATATCTTTTCTGTAGTTCACATCAAGCCCGTACATAGCATTACGGATGGGTTCGTTGGTGCCACCCGTAGTACTGTTATCATAACTTACTTTACTGAAGAATGGCCTTTCACTTAAACGAACAATTGTTCCGCCAATTGACAATTGTTCTTTCATGGTATTTTTAGCCATATAATCCCATCGCAGGGCCATATAGCTTTTTTGCTGCAATCCGAAGGATGCATTATTCTCATAATTCACCTGGACCGGAATGCCCGAATTGATAATGGCCGAATTGGTTATTTTAATGGTTCCCAGGTCATAGTTGATATCATAATCGATCCCTTCAATTAATACCCTGCCACCTGCTGATACGGTTACAGATCCCTTGGGGATATTGTACCCGATACTGATATCGGCCGAACCTGAGATCTTTGCTGATCCTTTTAATACAAACCTGTTTAAATTAGGGTATTGCTGCGCCACTGCTTTTATTGAATCGTAGAGCGCATAAAACAAACTGTCTTTTATATTCGGTACAAGGGCAGTATCTGTATATATGCCTACTGCAAGGTCCCGCCCAAATGGTTCAAGCACCGGGAACATCACCCGGCTATATTGTGAGTAAACCGTAAACCCTTCCACATAATCAAATACCCCATCGGGCTGCGGATCCAGCTGGTTATTTAAACGGTCGAGGTTAATAAGCGATATGATCGGGGTACCCTGGTTCCTGTTTCCGAAAGGAACATAACGTTTCCATCCGAGTCCCGGCTCCTGGTATAGAACATCCAGTTTAAAATCCGCCGGGGTTAAAGTACCATAACCAATGGCATACACATTCTTAAGCATCAGGTCCCAGATAGGTAATGTTGGCCTTTGCGATGTTGCCTTCAGTAATTTTAAGAATAGTATACGTTGTGTTGCCAACGTACTGTCTGGTGGCAGATCCTGCGAAAACTCACCCACCTGGTAAATTTTACCATTATAAGAATATTGATAAGCAACCGCAAGTACTTCATCTGTCTGCAGGGGCTGACTTAAAGAAATGAATCCTACCTGGCGGTTAAATATATACTGCGATGAATCCAGCTTACGTGCAAATGTTTTTTCAAAATCCTGCACAGGTTGTAAACCCAGGTTTATTAAATTATTAAATACCAGCGATGGGTTCCTGTTACCGGGATCTGAAATGATAGTAGAATACAACGGGGTGCTTCCGTTGGAAGGAATGTTGGCAACAGGGGCGCCGGTTTCTCCCAGGTTGGCCAAACCAACTACATCCCTGGTGTCAGTAGTTACTCCATTTTTATTGGTGATCCAAACCTCCAGCCTTAATATCTGCACCGGGGCAGTAATGGCAGGTAACTTGCTCATTACTTTATTGTAATTCTGTTTAAAATACTGGCCAAATAAAAAGTGCCTGTTCTCTTCATATTCATCCGCCTTTATCTCAAATAATTGAGAGGCAGTACCGCCGGCAAGATTTGCCGACTGGCGTTGAGATTTTTGATTAGCAATAACACCGGTAATAAACAATTTTCCAAACTGTGCCGTGGCTTTAACACCAAACAATTGCTGGGCACCGGGTATTAATGTACTGCGTGACGGGAAAGCTACATTCCCCAGTTCAAATCGCTTAATGATCTCGTCATCCAAACCTGTATAATCCAGTTTAAGCTGGTTATCCTGTCCAAAGTTGGCCAAGGTATTATAGTTGATCGGAAATTTAAGTTTGCCGCCGATATCTGCATTCACATTTACCTGCGCATTCATATCAAAATCAAAACCCCCGTTCTTCCGGGCCCTTTCCGGCAGGGTTGGGTTTTTGATATTCTGCCCCTGGTAACCGGCAGTAAGGTCCACATTTCCCTGTGGGGTAATGGTTATTTTTCCATTACCAAAAAGGCGGTTGAACAAATTATCGTACAGGGATAACTTGGGTTTTATTTGCCCCCGGTTAAGTATACTTAACATATTAGCACGCTTTTGAAAATATTCATTTTCGGCCTGCTTGCCTTTTATTTGCCAATATTCTTCAAAGCTATAGGAGGTGGTGGTACGGTAATATTTTGTACCTATTCTTTCATACACAATGTAGCGTCGTGTCCTGGGGTCGTACACCACTGAATCTTTAATATTGGATGGAGTTCCCAGGTCAATAGTCCTGCCGTTTCCGCTTCCAAAGAAATCGCCCCTGCGATCCCTGATCGGATATTTTAAACTGTCGCCATAATTAGGCACAACAGTATCTCCCTTATTGATTTTGTTTTCGTAGTGATATGGGGTGGCCTTAACAGTAATTGTTTGCAGCACAAACAATGTTACCGCTAATAGTACACAGCCAATCAGTCTTGATTTTTGTTTTCTAATAAGCAACATCCGGTAAATCGATTAACGTAGCGTTCTTGTCAAATGGCTTTTAGGGCTTTTTTAATTAAGTCTTCTAATTTCGATACGGGTGGTTCGGCACGGATAATTTTTTGGATAGCATTTTCTGCCTGTGTCCTGGAGATTCCGAGAGCAGTTAAAGCATTTAACGCATCTGTTTCCAAACTATTGCCCAAGTGCATGGAAACATTTGCATCTGATGAATTCCTGTTCAATTTATCTTTTAATTCCAAAACCAGTCTTTCAGCTGTTTTTTTTCCTATTCCTTTGACACCTTCCAGCTGCTTTACGTTGCTTTGCACAATGGCCAAACTCACTTCTTCGGGTTTCAGCGACGAAAGCATCATCCTGGCAGTGCCGGCACCAACTCCTGATACACTGGTTAACATAACAAACATATCTTTTTCCTGCTTATCAAAAAAACCGTATATCACATGTGCATCTTCTTTAACCTGTAATTGGGTAAACAGTTTACCCTCATCCAGGTTTTGTATATACGAAAATGTATTCAGGCTGATATTAACTTCATACCCAACACCATTAACATCCACATAAACCAATGCCGGGCTTTTGTAGGTAAATTTTCCTTGCAAATATGCGTACATAATTCAATATACAGTCAGTTAGCGAAAATAAGGATATTTTACGAGCCGTACCGTTAAATAACAACAAGGTTTTTTTCAGCGTGTTGTTAAAATATAGCAAAAGTTTTCATTGAGGGTTACCATCCTTAAAAGTTCATTTCAACTTACAAGTCTATTTATGAAGGTTGACAACCCTTTAAATCGTTTTTTATGTATTTTTACCCATAGTTATCAATTTAAAATATATACAGTAAAACAGCGATTTACATGCAAAAAATTTATGCAGGCATTACAGCAGTGGGTGGTTATGTACCGGAATACAGGCTTACCAACGCAGAACTGGAAAAAATGGTAGATACCAATGATGAATGGATACGTACCCGGACAGGGATCTCAGAAAGGCGGATATTGAAAGATGAAGGTAAAGGCAGCAGCGACCTGGCTGTACCGGCTGTTTTAGAACTTTGCCAAAAAAGAGGCATCAGCCCTGGAGAAATAGAGTGTTTAATATGTGCTACCGTTACCCCCGACATGGTCTTTCCTGCAACAGCCAATATTATTTGTGATAAGATAGGGGCAACAAATGCCTTTGGATTTGATGTAATGGCAGCCTGCTCTGGTTTTTTATATGCCGTAACAACGGCCGCCGCCTTTATTGAATGTGGCCGGTATAAAAATGTGGTGGTAGTGGGCGTAGATAAAATGAGCAGCATTATTGATTACAGCGACCGTACTACCTGTATCATTTTCGGAGATGGCGCCGGCGCCATTTTACTGGAGCAGGTGGAAGAAGACCTGGGGGTCAAAGACAGTATTTTAAAAAGTGATGGCAGTGGCAGTAAATTCCTGCACATGAAGGCTGGTGGATCGGTAAAACCTTCTACTGTTGAAACCGTGTTGGCAAAGGAACATTTTGTGTACCAGGAAGGCCAGTCGGTTTTTAAATTTGCTGTAAAAGGCATGGCCGATGTAAGCTATGAATTGATGGAACGAAATAACCTGACAGCCGATGATATTGCCTGGCTGGTGCCACACCAGGCCAACCTGCGCATTATTGATGCAACAGCCAGCCGCATGGGGCTTCCCAAAGAAAAAGTAATGATCAATATTCAGAAATACGGCAACACTACAGCCGGTACCCTGCCTTTATGTTTGTGGGAATGGGAAAAGCAACTGAAAAAAGGCGACAATATCATATTGGCTGCATTTGGCGGAGGCTTTACCTGGGGCGCTACCTGGGTGAAGTGGGCGTATAATAGCTGACAAGGGCATTTTTAGTTTTCTTTAAAGTTTACAAAGAAGGTAAATACCAATAAATCTATTGGCTATAAACTGTGTTTTTTACCCAAAAATGAACAGTTACAAAGAAAAACATGCAGTTGTGAGCAATAGTTGCATGATAGATAATGCAGGTCCGGCTTTTAAGCAAAAATACCTATTTTTGGTCAATAAATTCCTGACATGTCCCTTACCCAAACCCGTTTCTGCAACGCTTTACGCTTATTTTTTGTTTTCATTTTTTTAATTGCTATCAGTAGTAATGTAAAAAGCCAGGTAACTTATTATGTGAAGCAGACTGCAACCGGCCTTAATAATGGCAGCAGCTGGGCAAATGCTTTCACATCATTAACTTCAGCTTTTTCGGTGATGGTAAATAAGGATACCGTAAAGGTTGCTAAGGGCATTTATACACCCGGAACAAATGTTTTAAACAGTTTCCAGTTAAAGGATTCAGTGATCATCCTCGGAGGATATCCTGATACGGGTAATCCTACGGATGTAGACCGGAGTTTTAGTAATTTTCAAAGTATCATGAGCGGCGAGATCGGGGTGCCCAATAACCCGGTAGATAATATTAAGATCATTCTCCAGGCCCTTAATAAGAAAGGGTTTGTGGTGGATGGATTTATTATTGAGAACGGGTATGCAGGAGGCTCAAGCGAACTGGGGCCTATATATTTTACAGGCTCTACGGGTAAAATCGATCACTCCGTTATCCGTAACAATTTTAATTACTGGGGCGGATCGGCTATCAATGCTATCAATACAACAGCCACCATCTCGAATAGTTTTATTGAAAACAATGCTACAGAAACCGGCAATTCGTATGGATCAGTATTTAGCATTTCTTCCACATCGAATATTGCACCGTCTAATTTTACACTGGTAAATAATGTAATTGCCAAGAACAAGACCAGGCTGCTGATAAACCAATTTTACTCAACAACAAAATTGGTCAATTGCACAGTTTTTAAAAACTATGGTTTCAGTTGGATACATGATACCAGTAATACCACCATTCAGAATTCGATATTTTATCGCAATGGAAATAATTACGGAGTTGATACCGCGGAATTCAGCAAAGATGTGTATTCGTCAATAACAATAAACAATACCATAACTGAAGTATATAATTCTTCGGCCCCGGGTTTCCTCGGCACTGACCCGAAATTTGCAGATACCGCAAACGTTGCTGGTATAGACGGTAAATATTTTACAACGGATGACGGACTAAGGTTATTGAATCCCTGCAGCCCTGCAATTAATGCCGGCAACAATAGTTTTGTAACCGGAATAAACTCAGATATTGCCTTAGCAACCCGTATAAAGAACGGGATCGTTGACCTCGGTGCTTATGAAGTACAGGAAACCATAGGTATTGCAACTTCGGTGATCTATGTAAAAAAGACTGCAACCGGCTTAAATAACGGAACCAGCTGGCAGGATGCATTTACCGATCTGCAATCAGCATTTAAAAGTTGTTCTGATACGATAAAAGTAGCTAAAGGAATTTACCCGGTATCTGCTGCTGATCCCTGGGCAAGTTTTGTGATGAACAATCACCGGGTGATCATAGGTGGTTATCCTGATTTTGGATCACCCACCAATAATGATATCAATACAGAACTATACCCATCCAAACTGGATGGTATGATCAGTAATAATTTAAAATGTTTCGAGATTGTTCTTTCCAATAATAATGACAGCACGGCACGTATGATCGGTTTCGAGATCATGAATTCAGCTCCGCCATTATATCTTCCATATAATAATTTCGGACGAACGATCAAGATTAGTCATAAAAGTTCTCCCTATTTTGAGAAGATAAAAGTGAATAGCCTTACCAACCAGTCCAGCTATCTTTTATATATTTCAGATTCGAGCAAGCCTTTATTGTCCAATTGTGTTTTTTATAATGGATTTACTTCTACAGGAATAGATGATGGTGCCAGAAGAATAGTTATCCAAAATAACAGTGAACCGAAATTTTTAAGATCTTATTTTGGCAAAGACACAACTGCAGGCACTTTACCCGATTTTGGAGCAAAATTAATTTTTGATGCTTCCGGTGGATCCATAGATAGTTGTACGTTCAACCTGAATGATCAAAGTGAGATATTGAACCGGAATAACAGCTATACGCAGATCCGGAACAGCTTGTTCAGAAGAACAGATGGAATAAGCATTTATAATGATCATTCTACGCCCGTAATTACCAATTGCATTTTTCGTGACACACTCCTTAACAGCGCTCATGGCGGCGGCGCAATATATAATTTCAATGGTTCTGATGTGCTGATCGATAAATGCCAGTTTGCAAGGTTATGGATATGGAATGGAGGTTCAGCAGTACGGAATATTAATGCCAGCGCAACAATAAAAAACAGCATCTTCAGAGGTTGCCGCAGCGACCAGTCGGGTGGTGCTATTTTTAATGATGGAGGTAAAGTAAAACTTATCAATTGCGTAAGTTATTTTAACGGGGGCGGCTATAAACCGGTTATTTCAACCGGTGCGTTTATCGGGGGACTCAATGCTCCTGTTGTTCCTGGCTCTACTACGATGATCAATTGTACCATTTTTTCCGCATCTACAGGAGGTGGGATCGTTGTTGCAGACACATTAAAAATGTATAATTGTATCCTCTGGAGTTCTACACATTCTTCACTGGATCTGTCAAATACGGCTATAACTTCTACTGTAAACGATATAACGACAGACAATAATAATAACGCTGCGGTTTGTGATATCAGGAATAGTATCTTATTCAAGCAGACCAATACCCTGATGACCAATTCCACATCAGGCATCAATCCAAGATTTATTGACCAGGCCAAACCGGATGGGCCGGATAATTATTATTATACGGCCGATGATGGACTGATACCTTGTACCTGTTCTCCTGCCATTAATGCGGGCAACAATAGCCTGAACCCGGAAGCCACGGATATTATGGGAGCAAACAGGGTTTACAATGGTACCATTGATATCGGTGCTTATGAGGTGCAGACAAACCCTACCACCGACAAGACATTTTTTGTAAAAGAAAATGCTGCTGCCGGCGGAAACGGGATAAGTTGGGGCGGTGCATATAATTCCCTGCAAAAAGCCGTGCTGAACAATTGCGCAGATACGATCAAGATCGCCAAAGGAACCTATAAGCCGGCTGCCAGTGATCGTGATTCTTCCTATAATGTTTACAGGGGCATTACTTTCCTGGGTGGTTATCCCAATGTTGGCAATCCAACTGATGCCAACAGGGATATAATTGCCAATCCAACCATATTGAGTGGTGACATCGGAATAGCGAATGATTCTACCGATAATACCATTAATATTATGAGGATCCATACCCTGGATACTACTGTTTTGATCGACGGAATTACATTCGAACGTGGAAATGCAGATGTACAATCCATTTACCCCGAAGGCAGGGTAACTATGCAGGGTGGTGCGATCTACTCCATGTCGACCAAACTCCTGAAAATAAACAATTGCACTTTCAGGAATAATTATGGCTTTTACGGAGGGGCTGTATTTATCAGCGGAACCACAACCGACATTAATAAAACTGAATTTAAAAATAATAATGCATTGAATGGCGGAGGATTTTACGGATGGTATGGAGGGGCCGCTCCTTTTTATAACAATGGGCCAAGCCTGATAATCCGAAATTCAGTATTTAATACCAATAAAGGCTGCGCTGCTTTTTTAGAGCAGGGGCCTGGCCTTGCCAGTTTTGAAAATGTTGTATTCTATAAGAACCAAGGGCCCCGTGGAGCCGGAGTGTATTCTTCAAAAGATAACCTCCCCTCTTTTATTAACTGCACTTTTGCGAAGAACAACAACACTTCTGCATTCCCGGGAATAGGTGTTTACATTTTCTCCACCAATTTTTCGAATACCCTGGGAGCAAAGGTCTTCAATTGTATATTCACAGGTAATACAATATTGGGAGCGAACCCTGGTTCGTACGTAAACCCTGATTTCAACTGGTACAATACCAGTTCCACTCCAACCGCAACTATACCGTATGCCAATCTCCGTAATTCAGCTATCTCAACCACTCAAACGCAAACAAACCCGGGACCTAACGGCAATCTCAGCAATGCCGGCGTTTCATTGGTTGATATAAATAATGGCGCTGGTGCGGATGGATTGTGGATGACAGCTGATGATGGTGTTCGCCCGCTTACATGTTCCAATACAATAGATAAAGGAAGTAACACCTGGTTAACGGCTACCATGGCGGTCGACATACTTGATGGTACCCGGATACAAAATTCAATTGTAGATATGGGCCCTTATGAAGGAGGTGGCAATCCTGTGAATCCTATTGCAACGATCACGGCCAGTGATACTACCATTTGTAACGGCACGCAGGTTACATTTACCGCTACAGTAACTGGCACAAATGCCACTACTGTTTATCAGTGGATGATAAATGGCAGCCCGGCAGGAACAAACAGTGCAACTTTTATTACAAACAGTTTGGCCAACAACGATATCGTTAAAGTTGTGATCACTATCAATAACTCCTGCGTAACTACACAATCGGTAACGAGTAATTCTATTGTGATACATGTGAGCCCAACGCTTACAGCATCAGTCACCATCAGTGCTTCAGCCAATCCCTCATGCCAGCAGAGTGGTTCGGTAACATACACGGCAACACCTGTGAATGGCGGCGCAGGGGCTACTTATCAATGGAAAAGAAATGGAGTGAATGCAGGAACCAATTCTCCGCTATTCACACCAACTCCTCTTCTCAATAATGATGTAATAAGCTGTGTAATGACCAGCTCATTAAGTTGTGTTACCAGCAACCCTGTTACCAGCAATTCCATTACGCAAACAGTAAATCCGCTGGTAGTACCTTCGGTAAGTGTTACTGTTAACCCTTCACCATTAGGTTGCCCTGGTTCAACTGTTACATTTACACCGGTACCTGTTAATGCCGGTCCTGCGCCTTATTATCAATGGCATGTGAATAGCATATATGTTGCTTACGGGCCAACATTTACTTCATCTACGCTGCAGGAAAATGATGTGGTGAACGTTGTAATGCAGGGTACCGCACAATGTGCACAAACTTCAAGCGCTGTAAGTGTGGGGTATACAGTTCATTTTACGAACGGGTCTGTAACTCCATCCGTGACCATCTCGGGCAATAGCTCTGTTGTTTGCCCCGGAGGCAATGTTACCTATACAGCAAGTCCTGTAAATGGGGGCACTGCACCTTCCTATCAATGGAAAGTGAATGGAACAAATGCAGGAACGAATAGTGCGACATTTATATCGTCGACGCTGAATGAAAACGATGTGGTAACTGTTGTAATGACGAGCAATGCACCATGTGCTTCAACACCTACTGTTACAAGTCCGGGTTCAGTTGTTCACTTCGCAACCCCGGTTACAGCATCTGTCAGTGTTACATCAACAACTATTGGATGTGTAGGAACTTCAATAACATTTACTGCCAATCCTGTAAATGGAGGAACCGCACCTTCATATCAGTGGAAGGTGAATGGAGGAAATGTTGGTACAAACAGCCCGACGTTTACATCTTCTACATTAAATGAAAATGATGTGGTAACTGTTGTAATGACCAGCAATGCAACTTGTGTAACAACGGCTGTGGTTACAAGTTCTCCGTTGGTAGTGCATTATACAGGGTCAATTACTGCGTCTGTTGGCATCACATCCACACCAATCGGATGTGTGGGGTCATCAATTACTTTTACGGCCAATCCTGTGAATGGCGGAACTGCTCCTGCTTATCAATGGAAAGTGAATGGAGGCAATGTTGGTACAAACAGCCCTACGTTTACATCTTCTACCTTAAATGAAAATGATGTGGTAACTGTTGTAATGACAAGCAATGCGCCTTGCGTAACGACAACTGTTGTTACAAGTCCGGCATTGGTTGTGCATTATACAACCTCAGCAACAGCCTCCGTTAGTATTACTTCAACCCCAATAGGTTGCGTGGGAACTTCTATTACATTTACTGCTAATCCGGTTAACGGTGGAACTACACCTGCTTACCAATGGAAAGTGAACGGTGGGAATGTTGGTACAAACAGCCCAACGTTTACATCCGCCACACTAAATGAAAACGATGTGGTAACTGTTGTAATGACCAGCAATGCCTCCTGCGTTACAACACCTGTTGTTACAAGCCCGGCATTGGTTGTACACTTTTCAACATCTGCAACAGCTTCTGTTAGTATTACATCCACACCAATCGGATGTGCAGGGTCTTCTATTACATTTACAGCCAATCCTGTAAATGGAGGAACTGCACCTGTTTATCAATGGAAAGTGAATGGAGGTAATGTTGGTACAAACAGTCCAACCTTTACATCTTCTACCTTAAATGAAAATGATGGGGTAACTGTTGTAATGACAAGCAATGCTGCTTGTGTGGCAACAACTGTTGTTACAAGTCCGGCATTTGTTGTGCATTTTTCAACGGCCACAACTGCATCCGTTAATATTACCGCCAGTACTACAAGTATTTGCCAGGGAACACCTGTTACATTCACTGCAGTACCGGTTAACGGGGGAACTGCACCTGCTTACCAATGGCAGGTTAACGGAATAAATGTTGGTACAAACAGTAACATATTTACCACAAACACTTTAACAAATAACAGCCAGGTGAAAGTTTTACTCACCAGCAATTCAACCTGTGTAACAACGCCCAATGCTGTCAGCAATGTCATTACCATGAATGTGGATCAATTGGCCACTCCATTGGTAAGTGCAAACAACAATACATTTACAGTTACCAATCCCGATGCTGCTGCACTGTACACCTGGCAGGTAAAAAATAATACCGTTTGGGCAAATGTGGTACCAACAGCAACGGGCATTTCCTATACTGCTCCCGCAGCCGGGGAATACAGGGTAAAAGCAGTTAAGGGAGCATGTACAGCATATTCAGCTTCTGTGTTGGCCAATATTGCTCCCCCACCGCTATCTCATTTTATTTATGTGCACCCCAACCCTGCAGACCGCTTCGTTACATTCGATTCGATCAATCTTTCTAAAAAATATGAGACCATTCAAATTATAGATATGCAGGGCAGAACAGTGATGCCGTTGATCAATGTGAAGAACCAGGTAAGAATTACCATTGATATCAACTTACTTACCAGGGGCATGTATATGGCTATATTCAGGCAGTGGGATGAAACTTATACTGTGGTCAGGTTTATTAAACAATAATTACAAACAGCAACGATAAAAAAGAGGAGATATTAAAATCTCCTCTTTCTATAAAAAAACATCTTTCTATTAAATATATAAGCAGCAATCACAGGCTGTTTTGAATCTGTACACTCATGAATAAACTAATAGCACTCATTATGGGGATTTTGTTTTTTTGCAATAGTAATGCCCAGTTTTATGTAGAACCTGTTATTGGCTACCAACGCGATCTGAACAAAGGCAGCAGGCTGCAGCAAATTAATTCGGCAATAAACGTTTCCTGGAAAACAGGGCGCACTTTTGAATTGATCTTACAGGGCCAGCGATGCTGGCCAATAGCATATAGACATTCGGATGCAGCATTTACTACCAACCCGGCATTACCGGTATCTGCTGACGCAATTAAAACCATTTCACCTTCGGCGCTTTCTTTACTGGTAGGTCAACGTCTTAAACTTGCGGGAAGAGCAAGCAATAATTCATTGTTTTTTACCTGTTATCTCGGTGTAAGCAATCAGCAAATAAAAGTAGATTACAGCTACGACAAAACTAATTATACCATTCTTAATCCTGACAAAACTGTGAAAGAAACGGGCTTTTATGCATGTGGGGGAATAGAATACATGCGTCATTTTAAAACCGGCAGAATTTTTGCCCAACTATTGGCTGGTGGCTTTATCCATGAAGATATAAATTACCCCAATTCATTTTCTTTTTTAGTCCCGTTTTCATTTAATGTTGGTTATTCAGTTCCCATTTCAAAAAATAAGCATGATAAAAAATAACAACTTACTATACGCTTTGCTGTTTTTCTTCAGTAGCATCCTGGTTAGCTGTAATCATACCGAATTTTATCCCGACCCCTATGATACAGGGCTTGGAATATTCTCAAACACAGCTAATAATTTAATGTCGGGCTATATTCAAAACGAGCCCTGGCGCACAAGGGACCGCAAAACGGGGGGATTCTTAGGAACTGCGACATACGAATTATATATAAGCAGGCAAATTACAAGTGGCCCGTCAGATAATTTAGTTTTTACCTGGTATGTTAACCCCACTGCAAACAATACACTTAACGGTGACATTAGTTTAGTGCTTGTTGTACCTAAAGTTTTTGGATACAAAGAATTATCTGCCCTTAAAGGACAACGCTTAGCGCTGGATACTTTAAATGGGTATTTTACATTCTCTTCGTCCCAGTCAAATTTGGGTAAGGGAACGGGTAATATATATTTTCATGATATGCAGGTAGATTCAATTGGCCCCAATAATTTTACCGGCCGTATGTCGGGTTTACTGGATGCCAGACTTAGCGGCAATTTGATCCTGTCAAAAGGCAGGTTCGACCATAGCATAACAGCAACGCAAATTCAGTTTTAAAGTTTTTATTCCCGGCTAACAGAACCTATCCTATCATAGAAATTAACTGAAAACTGTATACTATTTAGTAAATTTGAATCTAATTAATGCATACCATGAAAAAAATTATACTCCTCATTTTTATTGGATTATTTGCTGCACATGCAAACAGTTACGCTCAATTCTCCAAATATATCATCCGCTTAAAAGATAAGGGCACCAATCCTTTCTCGATCAGTAATCCCATTCAATACCTTACACAGCGTTCAATTGACAGGCGCACCAGGTATGGTATTGCTATCGACTCAACCGATCTGCCCATTACACCAAGGTATATCGACAGTATCCGCATGGCCGGTGCTGTTACTATTTTGAATACATCAAAATGGCTGAACCAGGTAGCTATACAAACCACTGATGCTGCGGCTTTAACTAAAATAAACGGTTTCCCCTTTGTTATCAGTACTGCCCCATTGGCACCCTTTAACAGCACAGGTGATCATCCTGTCAATAAAAAATTAGATGCTGAATTTAATGAACCTCCTCCCCCACCAACAAACAATACCGTTACTGCAGATTATTACAATTACGGGCAGAGTTACGGGCAGGTTCACCTGAATAACGGCGAGTTCTTACACAACCGTGGTTTCAGGGGCCAGGGTATGCACATGGCAGTTTTAGATGCAGGCTTTTTTAATTTTTTAACGCTGCCCACATTCGACAGTATTCGTAATAATGGCCAGGTATTGGGCACCTGGGATTTTGTAACCAATAATGCAAGTGTTAATGAAGATAATAGCCATGGCACGGCATGTTTAAGTACCATTGCTGCAAATATGCCTGGCACATTTATGGGCACAGCACCTAAAACTTCTTTTTATTTATACAGAACAGAAGACGTAGGATCTGAATACCCTATCGAAGAACAGAACTGGGTTGCAGGTATGGAAAGAGCCGATAGCCTGGGTATAGATATTTCATCTACTTCCCTGGGCTATTTCAATTTTGATAACGCGGTATTTAATTATACCTATGCCGACATGAATGGTAATACAACATTGAGTGCAAAGGGTGCCGACCTTGCAGCAAAAAAAGGAATTCTTTGTGTACTGGCTGCAGGCAATGAAGGGAATGGCGCCTGGCATTTTATCATAACGCCTTCAGATGCCGACAGCGTAATGGCTGTGGGTGCTGTAAATACTTCGGGTGTGGTAGGAGGTTTTAGCAGTTATGGGCCCAGCAGCGACGGCCAGGTAAAGCCTTCCGTTGCAGCAGTAGGTGTTAGTGCTGTTGTTGCCAATCCATCAACAGGCCAGCCAACCTTTGGCAGCGGAACATCTTATGCCTGCCCCAATATGGCCGGGCTTACCACGTGCTTATGGCAGGCTTTTCCTGAAGTAAACAATATGCGTATCATTGGCGTGATGCAGGAATCTGCAACCAGGGCCAATAACCCGGATGACAGGGTTGGTTATGGCATACCGGATATGAAAAAGGCTTTTGTAAAGCTGGTTAAACAATTATATACACAGCAATCATCAGTTGCCAATTGTGCCGTTACTTTACAATGGACCGCAAAAACAGATTCGGCTATCAACATTGTGATAGAAAGAAAATTACCTGCAGCAGGTAGTTATACTGCGATCAGTACACATACTTCAACCGGTGCATTTCAATCAAGGAATTTTACTTATACAGATGACCTGAGAAGTTTTCCAACTACCGGTATCTGGTATCGTTTTAGAATGAATATTGCAACTGACACCAGTTTCTTACTGGATTCCATGCTGATTAATTTTACACCAAGGCCGGCTTTGGGAGCAGATAAAACAGCCAGCATTTGCAGTCCCGGCACTATTAATCTTACAACACAATTTACCACAGCAGGCCTTACTACAAACTGGACACTGGGTGGTAATCCCGTTGCAAATCCGGCAGCAGTTTCAGTTACCGGTTTATATCAATTAATTGCAGCCAATAACAGCGGCTGTTCTGATACAGCAATTGTAAACGTTACCATTAATCCAAAACCGAATTTAGGAACCGACCTGGCAGTTGCAAAATGTACCGACAGCACAACAAATCTTACAACCTTATTTAACACAGCAGGTTTAACCACCAGCTGGACACTTGCGGGCAATGCCGTTTCAAACCCTGCTGCAGTAAGTGTTGCAGGCGTTTACCAGTTGATAGTGAATAATAACTTTACCTGTGCCGATACTGCAACAGTAACTGTTACAAACAACCAACAGTTATGCCCGTCAAGTCCGCCGCCTGTGCCTATACCTGAGCAAATTGTCATCAGCCCCAACCCGGTAAAAGATAATCTTTCAGTTAAAGTTGTAAGAGCGGCAGCGTCTAAAGTTGGTATCACCATTCACAACGCTGCAGGACAGTTAGTTTATAATTCAACTGCCCAGCAATCTGCGGGACAAACGATCTATAGCATTCCCATGAAAAAAATGGGTGGTGGTGCTTATTTTGTTACGGTAAGAGTGAATGACAAAAAAGAAAAAGTGAAGAAGATAATGGTCAGATAATTTTATGGCTTTTTAAAAACAGCAGTGAACATCGAGTCTGCTTTTTTATCATACCCTTTTAATAATTCCATCTGCAGCAATTGCAGGTGGAATTTTTCTTTAATGAAGTTTACCATCTCTTCATTTTCATCTTTAAAAACAGAGCAGGTGATGTAGATGAAAATACCGCCTTCCTGTACATGAGGAATAACTTTGCTCACGATCTGCTGTTGCATAGCTGTATACACATCGATCGTTTTCCTTTTTAAATAATACAATTGTTCCGGTGTACGGCTCCAGGTGCCGCTGCCGGTGCAGGGTGCGTCGCAGATAAGGAGTTGGCAGCTGGTAGTTGGCAGTTGGCAATTTTCATCTGTCAGATCAGCAATGAATGATTGATAGTTTTTGATACCGGCAGTTTCAAATCTTTGTTTAAGGTTAGATAAGATGCTTTCCCTGATATCAGAAACGGTCAATTCAATCCCCCCTTTTAAAATATCATAGGCCAAAATTGATTTACCGCCACTGGCTGCACAGCAATCCCAAACAGAAACCGGACGCTGGATACCGGAACCCTGATCCTTGATAAAATCCAATACCTTTTGTGAATTAAAGTCCTGGATAACTACATCCTTATCAATTTCCAGTACAGCATCGATCTTTGTTGAATTGGGTAAAGCAATACAATCATCATTCATCATTTCAAATACGATCCCGGCATCCTGTAGCTTTTTTATAACGGTATCTTTCTTACCGGGCCTTATCCGTAAAAAAAGGCCGGGCTGGTAAAAAAAAGAATACCTGAAAAGTTCAGCATCAATACCATCACTCAATGCTTCTGCCCAGGGAAATACATCATCAACAATAAAACCGGCAATGGCTATTTTTTCAGCAATTGGTTTTGTTATGATCTCATTCCACTCCGGTTTATGAAACTGTAAAAACTCATTGCTTTTAGTTTCACATAGGAATACAGCGACAACTATTTTTTCCTCAACCGGTAACTGCGGAATGGCCTTGCCCAGCCGGTAAAAATTATAGCAGAGCGTTGCAATTTGCTTTCTATCCTTACTCCCGTATTTTTTATTGGCTGAAAAATATTTTTTCAAATAAACAGCAAATGGGACCTCTCCCCTGTACAATTCAATTATTGTTTTTGCAGAATTTAAATACGAGTGATAACGCATAAGGCAAAAATAAAGCCTGCAGTTTTAAATGCAGGCTTAAATATTATATGGCTAAGAGGACAAAGAGAAAATGAGGAAAAAAAGAAATACAGTTTTACTCATTCAGCTCCTTTTCTCTTTGTCCTCTTAGCTTATTACAGTTCCAGCAAACTCTTTACAGGGTCTTTGCCAAACAGCATCAATGCAGGGTTTTCAAGCAGTTCTTTTACTCTTACCAAAAAACCAACCGATTCCCTGCCATCAATAATGCGGTGATCGTAACTCAAAGCCACATACATCATCGGCTTAATAACCACCTGGCCATTTACAGCCATTGGCCTTTCCAATATATTATGCATACCCAGGATAGCGCTCTGCGGAATATTGATGATCGGTGTACTCATCATCGAACCAAAAATACCGCCATTGGTAATGGTGAAAGTTCCGCCGGTCATTTCTTCGATCGTTAATTTATTGTCTTTTGCTTTAGTAGCCAGTTCTACAACTTTCGCTTCAATGCCAGCCATGCCCAGGCTTTCGGCATTGCGTATAACAGGCACCACCAGGCCTTTAGGCGCACTTACTGCAATAGAGATATCGCAGTAATCGTGGTAGATGATATTCTCTCCATCAATATAAGCATTCACAGATGGCCATTCCATCAATGCATAAGTACATGCTTTGGTGAAAAAACTCATAAAGCCCAGGTTAACACCATGCAGCTCTTTGAATTTATCCTTGTACTTTTTCCTGATCTCCATGATGGCACTCATATCCACTTCATTAAAAGTGGTGAGCATAGCCGTTGTATTCTTTGCCTCCACCAAACGCCTGCTGATGGTCTTGCGCAGGTTGCTCATTTTCTGTTCACGCTCATTTCTTTCAAACAGTACAGTACCGGGTTTTCTGCCGGGATTATTCAAAGCATCCATCACATCCTGCTTCACAATTTTTCCATTGCTGCCTGATGCAGTCACACCTTTCACATCAACTTTTTTATCCGCAATGATAGCTGCTGCAACGGGGGTTGCTTTAACTTCTGTTTGAGGTTTGTCGTTTGTCGTTTGTCCACCGGACCCTGCGGGTGGTTGGGGGGCATTTTCTTTTTTAGCTTCTTCCTTTTTTTCTGTAACAACAGGTTGGGCTTCAGTTTCTTTAGAAGCTGCTTCAGCTCCTCCTTTAGGGGTTTGGGGGGCTTCAGCATCTGTATCAATTGAACAAACTACATCGCCGATATTCAACGTATCGCCTTCCTTTGCAATTATCCTGATTGCCCCGGCCTGCTCCGCATTCAATTCAAATGTTGCTTTTTCACTTTCCAGTTCTGCGATCACTTCATCCCTTTCAGCCCATTCACCGTCTTTTTTGTGCCATTTAACCAGGGTGACTTCGCTGATACTCTCGCCTACTGTAGGAACTTTTATTTCAATTGACATTTACTGTAATTTATAGTTGTGCAAATTTCGGGGAAAATTAAGGATTATTAAAATTGATTTCAGGAACCCTCTTAAAAAACAAAAACAGCGCTGTTACCAGGCTGTTCTACAAAATGATATAAACAATGATCTATGCGCCCAGATAGGTTTTCAGCAGTTTGCAACGTGATGCCGAGCGAAGTTTGGTAATGGCTTTATCTTTTATCTGCCTTACTCTTTCCCTGGTCAGGTTAAAATGCTCGCCGATATCTTCCAGGCTTAAGGCGTGGTCTACACCAATACCAAAGAAGAAACGTATCACATCTTTTTGTCTTTCCGTCAACGTACTTAATGAACGTTCTATTTCTGTTTTAAGTGATGCTTTAAAAGCCAGTGCATCATCTGTTTTTTCTGCATTGTGATTGATCAGCACATCGATCAAAGTACCATCTTCACTATCTGATAAGGGTTGATCCATACTCACATGCCTGGCCGCAACGCCCAGTGTGGCAGCGATCTCCTCGGGATCCATATCTAATAAGAAGCCTAGTTCTTCCGGTGTTGGCTCTCTTTCAAACTCCTGCTCCAGCTGCGAAAAAGCTTTACTGATGCGGTTTGTTAATCCAACTTTATTTAATGGCAAACGAACGATCCTGGATTGCTCGGCCAGCGCCTGCAAAATACTTTGCCTGATCCACCAAACGGCATAGGATATGAATTTGAATCCACGGGTCTCATCAAAACGCTGTGCTGCTTTTATAAGCCCCAGGTTCCCTTCATTGATCAGGTCGGGCAATGTTAAACCCTGGTTTTGATATTGCTTGGCAACCGATACCACAAAACGAAGATTGGCCTTGGTAAGCTTTTCAAGAGACAACTGGCATCCCTGTTTTATTTTGATGGCTAATTTTACCTCTTCTTCCGGTGTTATTAATTCTACTTTACCGATCTCCTGCAGGTATTTTTCTAAACTCTGACTTTCACGGTTAGTGATTGACTTAGTGATTTTAAGCTGGCGCATACTCATAAGCCGAAGATTTAATAGTTGATCCCGGGAAAAAGATTTGGGTTAAGAATTTGTTAAAAGGAACCACTTTTATTAACGTAATTTATACTATTTAGTATACGTTACCAAAAAAATAAATCTAAAACACTGGATTTCAGTAGCTTAATATGAGGTTTTGTTTAACTTTTTGGTGAAATGTTGTAACAAAAAAAAATAAATAAATAATTTGTACTGTGGATTATTTTGTTATTATTGCATGAACGCAAAGATGTTTAAATAAATAGAATGAGTAAGAAAGTTTTATATACGCTTGAATACCCTGTGAGATGTTCTCCCGGCATTTTGTATGAATTTTTAAGAACCCCTGCAGGCATACAGGAATGGTTTGCTGAAAAGGTAGATGAGCGTGATGGTAAGTTCAGTTTTTCATGGGATGGTACGGTAGATAATGCTGAATTAGTTGACAGTGAAGAAGACAAATTTGTTCGCTTCCGTTGGGACTATATGGGTAAAGATGAATACTTCGAATGGCGTATAGAAAAATCAGAAGTGACCAATCAAACCATTTTGGTGATCAGTGATTTTGCAGATAAAAAAGAGATCAAAGACCAGAGCCAGTTGTGGGAATACCAGGTAAAAGACCTGTTTCACCGCATCGGAAGTTAATCCTTCAGTAATCTTATCATTTCCAAAAAAGCTTCATCAAGCAATGCAGGTATAGCAGCCCATGGTTGTAATGGAAATTTTATGCCCAGTTTGATAAATTGTTTTTTGTTGATCGCACCCGATAAACCATCAATGGTCATTTGTTTTATACCGGTATAATTATCCGCTTCAAAATGATGCTGCCACTGGTTTTCATGAATGCAAATAAATATATCCTGCTTCACTGATCCTATATTTGCAATTATTTTTTCCCGGAATGCTTCTTTGTATTTACCTGAAAGATGTAAGGTGATACTGAAAAAATTACCCCACCAGAACATGGTCCTTACTGCAAAGATATTTTGCGCATCAAAACATCTTGGATAGTCGAGCAGCATATAAGGCAGCTGCAGGTAATTCTCTCCTTTGGCAATTTTTGGTTCTGACCTTACGACTTCACCAGGCAACCAATCCTTTTCATTTTCAATTATCCTTTTCTGGTTTGCTGCAATACTGCCAAGCAACTGATCAACTTTCTCCATCACCCTACGTTTAGTTAAAATCCAGTTGGCATTGGTAACCAGTTGCAGTTCATCATCAGAAAGCATTATTTTTGGATCGGTATTCATACGCATCAAATTACTACATTTAATTTATTATGTTGCTGGTTTGAAACGCTTATGGAACTGTTTTAGGCTCTTTGTTAATGGCAACAAGATTTTTTTTCTCAGCTTTGCTGAGAAAAGAGGCCGCCACGAAGTCACAAAGACACGAAGTAAAAAAATGCTACGCATTTTTCCTTAGTGTCTTCGGGTCTTTGTGGCTATATTCAATTTTGTAAAAAATTGTCTATCTGCCTTTTAAAATGCTTTTCATTATCAGTTTATAAAGATGGTTTCCGGAGCGAATACTAAATATAAAAGCAAAATTCGTTACAATTAATTTTACCACAGCTACTGCAGTGCATGATAAAGAAATTAGACAAACTTATTCTTAAATCTTTTATCGGGCCGTTCATCATAACGTTCTTCATCGCTTTTTTTGTGCTGATGATGCAGGGGCTTTGGAAATACCTGGATGACCTGGTGGGCAAGGGCCTGGATTTTATCACCATCGGGAAATTCTTATGGTATGTAAGTGCTTCCATGCTTACACTGGCCATGCCCATTGCGATCCTCATATCCACCATCATGACCTTTGGTAACCTGGGCGAAAGCTTTGAACTGGTTGCCATCAAATCTTCGGGCATATCCCTCTTAAGGTTCATGCGGCCACTCATGTTCCTGGCAATCTTATTTTCGGGCATCACATTTATGTTTGCCAATTACGTGATACCCTATGCCAACTTAAAATTCGTTGCACTATACAATGATATCTTTTATAAGAAACCGGCATTCGACCTGAAGGAAGGTGTTTTCTTTACCTATATACCAAACTATGCCATCAAGGCCGGTAAAAAAGATGCAGATGGTAAAACGATCCGGGATGTGTTGATCTATGACCAGACCAATCCTTTGCAAAACAATACCATCGTTGCCGAAAGCGGGGTGATGACCGTTTCGCAGGATAAAAGATTTTTAGAGTTCAATTTAAAGAACGGTTACCGTTACCAGGAGAACGGATCTGTGTACGACAGTACCAACGAATATATCCGGCTGGGCTTTACCTCTTTTAAAAAACTGTTCGACCTGAGTGCCCTGCAAAAACAAACAACCAACGACAGTGTTTATAAAAATAATTTTAAGATGCTGAGTGCGGCGCAGATAAACCGGTTCCTGGATTCGTTAAGCAGGATGAACGACTCAGCCGAATCACGTATGCATAGGACCATGGCCATTACATTGCCTTATATCTCCTTACAGGACAGCTCAAAAAAAATAGTGCAGGTTGTACCGGCCAGGTATAACAGGTTCGATTCGATGATACCAGACTCTGCACTCAGCCGCGTTAATGACGCAGCGCTCAATACTGCCAAGACATTAAAATACAATCTCGAAAATGCCGGCGGTGAAATAGATAACCGAAAGAAAGAAATGAGGTACCACAGGATCGAATGGCACCGTAAATTTTCTTTATCCATGGCCTGTTTTGTATTATTCTTTATTGGCGCCCCGCTGGGTTCCATCATCCGAAAAGGCGGGCTGGGCATGCCATTGGTAGTAGCCATCATTTTATTTTTACTGTTTCACTTATTAAGTATGTTCGGCGAAAAGTTTGTGAAAGAGAATGTGATGCCTCCCTATATCGGTATGTGGCTTGCGGTTATCGTGTTAACACCGGTAGGCATTTTTCTTACCTACAAAGCCATGCACGACTCACAGCTTTTCAATAAAGAACTATATACCCGTGCCTATAAAAAACTAAAAGCGTTCTTTACCCGTTCCAAAGCAACATCAACCACCTAAAAAATTTGTTATGGCAACTCCACACAAAACAAACCGCAGGAAATTTATTGCTAACACAGTAAAAGGCGGGTTGGCAGTGGGCGTTGGCTTAAGCGCCGCTGCTCCCCTGCTGCAATCTTTTACAACAAAAGAAAATTTTGTACCGGTGAATTTTGCCACCGGCTTCGATCAGCAGCCGCTACCTTATGCCTACACTGCACTGGAAAATGTAATTGATGCCATGACCATGGAACTGCATTACAGCAAACATGCAGCAGCCTATTCAAAAAATGTGAAAGATGCTGCGGCCGCAGAAAAAGTTGATATGACAAAACCACTGGAAGATGTACTGGCCAATATTTCAAAATACTCAGCCAAAATGCGCAACAACGGCGGCGGGCATTATAACCACGAAATGTTCTGGCAGTGCATGCGGCCAAAAAGAGAGAACAATGCACCAACCGGAAAACTACTGGCAGCCATTGAAAAGGAATTCAACTCTTTCGATAATTTTAAAAAGCAATTCGCTGAATTTGGTAAGAACCGCTTTGGCAGCGGCTGGGCATGGTTGTACATCAACAAAGAGAATTTAATTACGATCGGCTCTACCGTAAACCAGGATAACCCGCTGATGGATGTTGCTGAAATAAAAGGCTTCCCTTTACTCGGGCTGGATGTTTGGGAACATGCCTACTATTTAAAATACCAGAACCGCAGGGCAGATTATATTGATGCCTGGTGGAACGTGGTGAACTGGGATCATGTACAGCAGCGGTTGGACAGCTATAAAATGTAATACTAAATCGTGAGTAATGAATCGTGAATCGTGTGTTGAAAGAGTCTGCAGCGTGCAAAACTCAGGTCTCAACATTCACGTCTCACGTTCAAAGCTTCAGTATCACCTTTAAACTTTCGCATGCAAAAACTACTGCTCCCCTTTTTCTTCGTTGGTACCATTGCCATGATGATAGTTATGGCAAAGACCGGTGCAACGTTGAAACCTGCAACACCGCATGGTATATTAGACCTTGAGTTTGCATACAATACTGCTAAAACTGCTGCAGTCCTCAAAGCCTGGGCGCCAACCAATGAACTGGATAATATTGCTGTAGCAAAAACAAATACTTACTGGGATTTTTTATTCCTCTTCTTTTATGCCGGCTTTTTATTTATCGCCTGTAAAAAGATCGCTTCAAAAATAAAAGGCCCCGTTTCAAAAGCCGGCAACTTCATTGCAAAAGGCGCTATATGGGCTGGCTTTTTAGACATACTTGAAAACATCGGCATGCTGCTCACGCTCAGCAACCATGGTTCATCAGCCATTGCATTTGCCACAACCTTTGTATCTGTAATTAAATGGGGACTGGCTATCATTGCCGTGTTGTATGTGCTTACCGGTTTGCTGGCATTGGCTTTCCGGAAAAGGAATTGAACCACAAAGCACACTAAGTTTATCACAAAGGAATACAAAGGTTTTCTTTCCCTTCTGTGCTTCCGTGCCCCTGTGGCGACCACAAGTTGCGCAGCAACTTCCCTTTGTGTCTTCATGTCTTTGTGGCAAAACTGTTGCGAAGCAACCTGCGGAGCAGTAAAAGATCCGTGTAAATCCGTGTAATCCGTGGCGACCACAAGTTGCGCAGCAACTTCCTTCGTGCCTTTGTGTCTTTGTGGCAAAACTGTTGCGAAGCAACCTGCGGAGCAGTAAAAGATCCGTGTAAATCCGTGTAATCCGTCGCGACCACAAGTTGCGCAGCAACTTCCTTCGTGCCTTTGTGTCTTTGTGGTCAAAAAAGTTGCGCAGCAAACCTGCGTAGCAGTAAAAGATCCGTGTAAATCCGTGTAATCCGTGGCGACCACAAGTTGCGCAGCAACTTCCTTCGTGCCTTTGTGTCTTTGTGGTCAAAACTGTTGCGAAGCAACCTGCGGAGCAGTAAAAGATCCGTGTAAATCCGTGTAATCCGTGGCGACCACAAGTTGCGCAGCAACTTCCTTCGTGTCTTCATGTCTTTGTGGCAAAACTGTTGCGAAGCAACCTGCGGAGCAGTAAAAGATCCGTGTAAATCCGTGTAA
>Ga0193752_1001048_pt1 | contig 24226 bp, 29 predicted proteins | sample H1c1metaG_FD_144924 | JGI IMG/M metagenome (GOLD analysis project Ga0193752, IMG submission 144924) | Soil microbial communities from a riparian zone of the East river system, Colorado, United States - H1c1 | ecosystem: Environmental > Terrestrial > Soil > Riparian zone | place: USA: East River...
TATGTGCCGCCGCCGGCGGATCGGCATATCGTGTTCATGACGCTTGATCCCAGCGAGCACCACCAATTCATACTTTGTTCCGGCCGCACCGAAGGCAAAATCGAGAAAGGCCCGTTTCGCGGCGGCGGACACGGTTCGGCGATCAATCAGATTTCGTTTCACTGCGCCACACTGGACGATCTGCGCAAAGCACGCGCGCGGTTGTCCGCCGCCGGACGCAACGATGGCACGCCGATCAATCACGGCAATGCGTGGTCGATCTACATCCGCGACATTGAGGGCAATCCGATGGAGCTCTACGTCGACAGCCCGTGGTATACGCCGCAGCCGTGCGGCGAGCCTTTTGATCTGTCGCTGAGCGATGACGAAATTTACCATCAGACTGAAGCGACGGTGCGCGCGCGTCCCGGTTTTGAAGATGCCGAACCGTGGCGGGCACGGCTTGCTGAAAAAATTCAGACCACGCTCGATGAAATCGGACGCCGCTAAGTGCACCGCCGCAAGCTGTTCATTTCCGCGATTTTCGCTTGCGCCTTTTACAGCTTAACTGCGCAGGCACAAGACTACCCTTCCAAGCCCATCACCATCACGCTGGTTCTCGCAGCCGGTACCGGCCTCGATGTGGTGGCGCGCACGTGGGGTAAACAGCTGGCGCAAAGTCTCGGCAGGCCGGTGGTTTTCGACAACAGGCCCGGCCAACTGAGCTACAGTTCCACCGGCCCCGGTGGCGCACCGCGACTGGCCACCGAAATTCTGCATGAACATCACGCATGTGCCGTACAAAAACAGTCCGCAAGCGATTGTGGATGTTGCGGCGGGCCACGTGCAGCTCGCCTTTGCCGAAGCCGGCGCCTCGCGCCAACTCATCCGCGACAAACGGCTGCGCGCGCTGGCCGTGTCTACGCTGACCCGGTTCAATTCGTTGCCCGAAGTGCCCACGCTGGCCGAAGCCGTAGCACACCCTGATCTCGAAGCCGTGTCGTGGCACGCGCTGGTTGCGCCCGCCGCCACGCCGCGCGCCGTAGTGAAGCGTTTGCACGGCGAGATGGCGCGTATTCTCAAAATGCCGGAAGTCAACAAGGCGATTTCCAATCTTGATCTCATTCCCGTTGCGCCGGCATCCATAGAAGCGTATCAACAATACATCGCCTCTGAAGCCAAAAAATGGGGCACACTGATTACCACGCTGGGCCTGGCGGGGTCGCAGTAGAAACCGTGCGCGGGCTCCCCACGGAGGCGGCTGATTCGAATCAGCGGCGCAATGGCGGGCGTTTGCAGAGAACTCACATAAGTATTTGTTTTAATTAACTTTTTTAAGAAACGCTTTGCGCCAAAGCAACCGCCTTGCGTTGGCCGAATACGGCGCTCCAATTCACCCGCGCTGTAACTTGCATCAGTACAAACAGTGTTGCAATCGCGCCGATGGTAATCGCCAGTCCCGTCAACCCTTTGAAGAAAAACGCGTACGAGAACAACACCAGATAAACCAACTGCGCTGTACCGGCAGCGAGGAACGCAAACGCCGCACCGTACACGATGCGCAGATAGCTGATGGTCAGCAGCATCGACACTGCCGCCGCGAGCGCGAATGCAGCATGTATCGACACCTGATCGGCCAAGTATGCAAACAACAAGTGAAACGCGAAGAACGACGCCGCCAGAAAAAAGAAATGCATCGGATGAATTTCGACATGGCGCACGATACCGATGACCAGCAGCACGACGATAAAGAAAAAAAACGACACCGGCGCAAACAGCGCGATCTGGCTCGCCAACGGTCCGGGCTGCAGTTTTTCCGGCATCATCATCGCGATGTTTACGCCGGAGACCAGACGGCGGTACTCCCATTGGAGCGCCCACCCGTTTCCATCGCGCGTTTTGGTGGTGGGCGAAATCGCTGCTTCCGGGAAATCAATCGCATCAAAGTCTGTGCGCATTGCCAGCTTGAAGTTCTTCACTTCCGACACGCCGCTGCCGAAGCGGTAGGCCCAGCGATCCAGGCCCTGACTGCGATATCCGACGCGCAGCGTCGCCTTTTCGCCGGGCGCGAGCCGCGTCCAGCCGTTAATATGGCCGTCGCCGGGGACCGGCGGCGCTAGCCAAGCCGCACCCTCAAGATCGAAACGCAAGTCGTCGAATACCGCTTTCTCCGCGGGAAACGGCAGCGCCACCTTGATATCGCGCGCCACCGCTTCGCTATTGATGAACACATAAGTCGCGCCGAACGTCACGCCATAGGTGGAATACCACAACAGACCCTTTTGTCGGTGATCGAGCTTCAGGTCCACCTTGATGTCGCTCGAATCGAGCGCAATGCGCTGCACGATCACGTCATCGACGATCTTCTCGACTTTGTTGCCGTTCTCGATACTCTCGACCTTGCGACGCACTTTCTCTTCGGTCGTCACCTGCGGCGGCAACTGCGCCTGCGGCGCGCCCCACAGTTGCGACACGCGCGACTTGAGGCTCGAATCGGCCGAGTGAGTGCGACTCGATGTTGCGCCCGCGAGGATCATCCATGCTACCGATACGCAGCCGAATATGAAGCCAATGGCGAACAATCTTTTGGTCATTGATTGCTTTTGATAAATTTCATTACGCCCGAGACGCTCCGGGCCAGAGACTGGGTACCGGCGCCGCCTTCGTTCAGCACCGCGTGGTTCACTTTGATAAACCCATAGCCCCAGCCACCGGCCCGCAGCATCCCGCGCTTGAGTAAACAGGATTTCACGGCAACAACGCGACGAAAGCCGCGACCACCAGCCCCGACATCACCGCTGCGGCTGCACCGACGATCAGCGCCTGCAGCGCCAATACCAGCATGTCGCGGGTTACCTTTTCCGCGGCGAACACTGCGGGTTTTTCTCGTATCTTCATCTTGCGCTCCTTAATTCAAGTCGGACTTCGTGGCCGGTGTTTGAGTATTTAACGGCGCAAGCGTGGCCCGTCGCGGGCGCGAATCGGGCAAGGTGCTGATCAATTGTGGCAACAAAAAGGCAGGCGCTGCCGCGGCGCCTGAGCCGCGCGCGGATTGCGGTATATTCACGATGCCTTGTTCACAGGAGTCCGCATGCCCCGCCGCATTGCCATCGTTGAAGACGATCCGGTCATACGCGCCAACTACGCCGATGTATTGAAAAAGCACGGCTACGAGGTAGTTCAACACGCCAACCGCCCCGACGCGCTGGCGGCGATGCGCACGCGGCTGCCCGATCTGGTGCTGCTCGACATCGGCCTGGGCGATGAGATCGACGGCGGCTTTGCACTGTGCCGCGAATTGCGCGCGCTGTCGGGCACGCTGCCGATTATTTTTTTGACCGCACGCGACAGCGATTTCGATACGGTGTCGGGGCTGCGTATGGGCGCGGATGATTACGTGACCAAGAGCATGAGCCTGCCGCATTTGCTGGCGCGCGTGTCGGCGCTGTTTCGCCGCGCCGATCTCGCGCAACAGACCGCACCCAGCGAAGACCTGCTGGTGCGCGGGCCGCTGCAACTCGATTTGCAACGCTTTAGCATCACCTGGCGCGGCCATGAAGTCGAACTCACGCTCACCGAATTCTGGATGGTGCACGCGCTCGCCAAATTTCCGGGGCATGTCAAAAATCGGGAACAACTGATGGGTGAAGTGCACATCGTCGTCGATGACAGTACCATCACATCGCATATCAAGCGCATCCGCCGCAAGTTTACGGCTGTCGATCCGGCGTTTGACTGCATTGACACCGTTTACGGTTTGGGATACCGGTGGAAGGCGGCGGAGTAATTCCCATGCGCATCAGTCGCGTCACCATCCCACCCATGCGGGACAGCGCCTCCACCCTCAAATCAAAAGCCGCACGCCTGTTCGGTCTGCACGGCCAAGTCGCGCTGGTCGCGCTGGTGCTATTGGTGATTCCGTGGGTCGGTTACACCTACGTCAAAGCGATGGAAAATCTGCTGCGTCAAAACCAGGAGCAGCAAGTTGTCGCCGCCGCGCGCGGCATTGCCACGGCTCTGCAGGATCGGCCCACGCTGCTGGAGTTGCACGGTCCATCCCAAAGAATAACCGATATCAAACCGGATATCCAAACACCGCCCGCCGTGGCGGAACCGACACCACCCACTGCAGGCGAAGCGCCCAGGCCGGAAGCTGATATGGAGCCCCCAAAGCCGTTGCCCCCGCCCGCAAAATTCACTACGACCGCATCGCAGGAAGTGCGCATTATCCTCGCCGGGCTCGCGCGCGCGGGCCTGCGCATCTGGGTCATTGATAGCAAGCTGCAACTGGTGGCCACCGCCGGCAATCTCGATCACAAACAAAAATACACCGGCGACAGCGCCAGCTTCGGCCCGCTGGAAAAACTGGTGGACCATGCGCTGCAACCGCTGTTCCAGCGCATGTTTCCGCCGCCCGCGATGCCGAATGAAGAATTTATTCCCAATGATGTAGTGTTCGGCGGCCGCGAACTCGAACGCGCACTCGACGGCACACCCGGTCTGCGGCGACGCGCGGGCACGCAGGGCCGCTCCACCATTTTGTCGGCAGCGCACCCGGTCTGGGTTGGCGAGAAAGTCGTCGGCGCGGTGATCGTTGAAGAAAATACCGACGCCATCATCTCGCTTGGCAACCGCGCGTTTCAGCAACTCGCGGCGGTGACTTTAATTGCTTTCGGTGCGGTAGCGCTGGTATTGCTGCTGTTCGCCTCGCGCTTAAGCTGGCGGCTGCGGCGGTTGCGCGACGAGGCTGAAAACGCCATCGACTCCAAGGGCCGCGTCCGCGGACTGGCTACCGCCGAGTATGCCAACGACGAAATCGGCGACCTGTCGCGCGCCTTCTCTACCATGCTGGACAAACTCGCGCAATACAACGCCCATCTCGAAAAACTCGCGCAACGCCTGAGCCACGAACTGCGCACGCCGATAGCGGTAGTGCGTTCATCGTTGGACAACATCAAGCTGCAAAACCCGCCCACCGACACTGGAGTTTATCTGGAACGCGCGGAAGGCGGTCTCAATCGCCTTGAAACCATACTCACGCGGATGGCCGAAGCCAACCGTCTCGAACAGGCGGTGCGCAACGAAGAACGCGTGCCGTTTGACGCCAAAGCGGTCGTCGCAGGTTGTGCCGCTGGTTATGCCGCCGCTTATCCGCACGCCAGGTTCGAACTCGCGATGACTGCGGAACCGGTTACCTTGACCGGCGCGCCCGACCTGTTCGCGCAAATGCTCGACAAGCTGGCCGCAAATGCCGCGGACTTCGCCACGCCGGGCACACCGATCAACGTGTCTTTGCAGCGCGTGGGCACCGGGGCGGTGCTGCAATTTTCCAACAGCGGCCCGCCTTTGCCGGCCGAGATTACCGAACGTGTGTTTGATTCGATGATTTCCGTACGCAAGTCAGGTGCCAATGGCAACAATGGCGACAACCCGCATCTGGGGCTGGGGTTGTACATCGTGCGCCTGATCGCGGAATTTCATGGCGGCCGGGCGATTGCACGCGAGTGGGACAATGGTGACGGCGTTGCATTCGAAATTCGACTACCGACATCGATAATCTTGCACTAGGAACATCATGACGCCACAACAGCTTGTAGGAATTGGATTGCGGCTTTTCGCGATTTGGCTGGCCATCTCGGGCATCAGTTACGTTTTCGCAATCCCGAATGAGCTCGCAGCAAAACCAATGCTAGATGCGGCTTCCCGGTACTATTCGTCCGCGTTGGGCTTTGCCCACTTCATGGCGGCACTACTGCTTTGGCTTTTCCCGATGTGGATTGCCCATAAAATAGTTCCACGCACTCATTTTGACAATCATCTAAATTCACCAGCATGGGAACTTGCACGTGTGGGTTGCAGCTTGCTTGGGTTGTGGCAGATGATTAGGGTTTTGCCATCACTAGCGTACTTCTTGTTCAAGATGCAACTGATTGCAGGTTCCACTTCCTTAATGTCTGCACTGAGCAAGGAGAACAAAGCCGAGCTGTTGTACCTCGTTGTCGAACTCGCACTCGGTATCTTGCTGATTGCTTTATCCGGTAAATTCGCTCGGTTCATCGCTCGCATGAGCTTGGAAGATTCAAAGGTAAACTCGTAGCATTTGGCAAATGGTTGTACTCGGTTCGATAAAACCGTGCTACGCCTTTGTGTCCGTATTGAATTTTTTATGAAATTACCACAACCTTTTAGCATCGTCGCCGCGCAACGCGCGCATGTGCCGGCGATTTTCGCCATGGTGCGCGAACTGGCGCAATACGAAAAGCTTGAACATCTGGTGAGCGGCACGGCTGATGATCTCGCAACCGAACTGTTCGGCGCGCGTCCGCTGATCGAAGCCGTGGTTGCGCTCGCCAATGCAACGCCGGTGGGTTTCGTGCTGTACTTTCACAACTACTCGACGTTTCTTGCGCGCAGGGGGCTGTATCTCGAAGACGTTTACGTGCAGCCGGCGCATCGCCAACGCGGCATCGGCCGCGCGCTGCTGATTTACCTGGCGCGGCTCGCAGTCGAACGCGATTGCGGACGTTTTGAATGGTCGGTGCTTAATTGGAATCAGCCCGCCATCCGCTTTTACGAGGGCTTGGGCGCAACGGTGATGCCCGATTGGCGCATCGCGCGCGTCACCGGCGACGCCCTGCGCTCACTGGCAGCGCGCAGCACCATCGGCTTTGCATGACCAGCGGTGGCGCGGCAGCGAAACGCCGTCGCCTGATGCTTTGAGGCTTAGTTTTATAACTATTTTATTATATTGAATTTTTTATTATTCGAGTTTAAGCCCTGTCGCTGCGATTACCTTGCCCCACTTGGCCAAGTCGTTGCGGATAATCTGCGCGAATTCCTGCGGCGTATTGCCCACCGCTTCCGCGCCGTCTGCGGCGAGCTTGTCGCGCACATCGGCCGCGCGTAACGCGTGCACCACATCCTTGTGAATTTTCGCGATGATCGCCGGCGCAACACCCGCCGGCGTCATCACACCGTTCCACGACGTTGCTTCAAATCCCGGCAATCCCGATTCAGAAATCGTCGGCAGATCAGGCAGAACCGCCGCCCGTTTTGCACTGGTCACCGCGAGGCTGCGCAGACGCCCCGTCTTTACATGCGGCGCGACCGCCAGCATCGTGGGAAACATGAATTGAATCTGTCCGGCAATCAAATCGGTCAGTGCCGGCGCGCCGCCACGATACGGTACATGCACCATCACCGTGTTGCTGGCCAGACGAAAATGTTCCACCGCCAGGTGGCCACCGCTGCCTGCACCGGGTGAACCGAAGTTAAGCGCGCCGGGTTTGGCACGCGCAAGCGCGATGAATTCTTTCACGTTGCGCGCCGCCACCGAAGGATGCGTCACCAGCACATAGGGTTGATACGCCGCCTGTGTCACCGGCGTATGATCTTTCAGCGTTTCATAAGGCATTTTCTTTTGCAAATGCGGATTAATCGCGTAGCTGGCGGACGCGTGCAACAGCGTATAGCCGTCTGGCGGCGCCTTGGCGGCAAGATCGGTGCCGAGCAGCGTCGCCGCACCCGGCCGGTTATCCACCACAACCTGCTGTCCCCACGCTTCAGAAAGTTTGACTGCGATGGCGCGCGCCGCCACATCGCTGCCGCCGCCCGGCGGAAACGGCACAATGTAACGCACGGGACGAACAGGCCAGTGCTGCGCGAAAATTGGCGTTGATATCAGCATTGTCAGCCCGGCCAGCGTTGTACAAAATAAACTATTTTTCATTGGCGCATTTTTTTGTGTGATTGCTCTGCTTGTTGAGGCACGGTCAAATTTTCCACCCCAGCCATTCGCAAATGCCGCGCCCCATCACCCATTCCTTGTCTTCATTCTTAAGCCACGGCGCGTCGTTCATCCACATGTCGATTTGGCTGCGGTACGGCACCGGCGAACGCGACAAATCGCTGCCCCAAAAAGTGCGCTTCCCACCGAACGCTTCGTACGCCTTGCGCGCATACGCCTGCACGCGCGTAAACGGATAGGGCTCCGCTGAATAACACGGCAGCGCGCTTGCTTTAACAGCCACGTTGGGACGCTTGGCAATGGCAAGCAACTTGTCGAAGTCCTTGAATGTTTCATCAAACGGTTTGCCGCTGGTGAGCGCCATGTGATCCATCACGATTTTGAGATTCGGATAACGCGCCGCCACATCGTCGATGGCCTGCACCATGCTTTGCGGCACCAGAATCATCAGGCGTATGCCCTGCTTTTCGGCCTCAGACCACACCCAATCATATTTACCGTCGATCAGCGGCTGTTGCAGCACGGGTATATGAAACGAAAAACGCATGCCCAGCATGCCGGGTTGATTGCGCCAGCCGACAATCGCCTGACGCGCGCCGGGCGCTTCCGGATTGAAACGTCCCATGATCGCGAAACGATGCGGATGCGCTTTCACCGCAGCCAGCGCCAGATCGTTGCGATCGCCCTCCCACGACGGCGGCACGATCACTACGCGATTGACGCCAGCTGCATCCATCTCACGCAGCAATTCCTCGTGGCCGAGCGGAATGTCGCGCTGCGCATGCGCGCGTCCCGGCCACGGTCGCTCAGGTGTGTTGGCGCCCCAGACGTGGATTTGCGAATCGGCGATCAGCATTGTGTTTGACTCCCATGGAGAATAATCGAGTGAGCGATTCAATGATGAATGCGTGCGCACGTCAAGCGCAGAACATGTGGAATCCATGGAACACCGTCCACCCCATCGCGCCGGCATCGGGTACAGTACGCCCATGAAAGACGCAAGCCGCTCGCATCTCACTGCTGCGCCCCGGCACACGCAGGAAATCTCACTCGCCTTTCTGGTAGCTGCGCTGCTGATCGGACACACCATGGCGTCGATGGCGCTGCTGGTGTTGCCGGCGGTGGCACCCGTGGTGGCGCGTGAATATGGCATCGACGCCTCGCTGATCGGTTATCAAATCAGCCTGGTCAGCGCGGGCATGCTGGTCACGCTGACGCTGCTCGGCAACATCACGCGCAGGCTGGGCGCCTGCCGCACCAACCAGATCGGACACGGCGCGGTCGGCGCAGGCTTGTTGCTGATGACGGTGCCGATACCGGCGTTTCTGGGAATAGGCGCGGTGGTGCTCGGCCTGGGTTACGGATTGATCGGCCCGTCGTTTTCGCATCTGCTGATGCGCTTCTCGCCACCGGCGCGGCGCAATTTTATTTTCTCGTTGCAACAGACCGGCGTGCCGCTGGGCGGCGTGATTGCGGCACTCGTTGCACCCGTCATCGCCCTTGCCTTCGGCTGGCGCTGGGCCATCGCGTTGAGCGTGCTGTCGTTGGGTTGCGTCATGCTGCTGATGCAGCGTGGCCGTGTGCGCTGGGATGACGATCGCGACCCGAAAGCGGCTGCGGTGTCGATCAATCCGCTTGCGAATTTTGTGATGGTGTGGCGCACGCCGCCGTTGCGACGCGTGGCGCTGGCGGGCGGCGCATTTTGCTGGGCACAGTTTTGTGTGGCCGCTTACACGGTAGTGACGTGCGTGCAGGCGATGGAGATGAGCCTGATCGCTGCTGGCGCGATACTGACCGTGGTGCAGATTTCCAGCGCGGTGGGGCGCGTATTCGTCGGCTGGCTGGCCGACGCGTTGCATGACACGGCGCGCGTGCTGGCGTGGAACGCGGCACTGATGTTCGTCACCTGCGTAGCGTCGATCTGGATGTCGCCGGCGTGGCCATTGCTCGCGATCTATGCGTTGTTCGCCTTGCATGGCATAACCTCCGGCGCGTGGGCCGGTGCAGTGCTGGCCGAAGCGGGACGGCTCGCACCGCAGGGTGTGGTGAGTGCCGCAATCAGCGGCGTGCTGGTTTATATCAACATCGGCAAGTTCATCGGACCGATTGTTTTCGCAAACACCTATTTACTTACGCGAAGTTACGGCTGGGCGTTTGCGTCGATAGCGATTCCGGCACTGCTCGCATACTTGAGTTTGCGTTTTTACAAAAATATCAATAAAAACAAATAGTTACAAAAACCTGTCGGCAGGCTCGCAGAGATTACTTGACGATCTGCAACTTGGGCCGCGTCGGTGACGTTGGCGGCGGCTCCGGCTCGCCTGCGGCACTAGGCGCGCGCGGTGACGTGCCGTCATTAACAACGGCTTCCGTCTCGGGCGTGAAGAACAACCCTTGACCGTTCTCTTTCGCGAAAATGCCGGAGATCGCCGCCATCGGCACCGAACACTCGCGCGACACGCCGGTAAAGCGCGCCGAGAACTGGACCAGATCGTTGGTGATAGTAAGCTTGTGGGTGGCGTCGTAACTCAGATTAAGCACGATTTCGCCGTTTTTAATGTACTCCATCGGCACGCGGGTATTTTCGTCCACCTTGACCGACAGGTACGGCGTCCAACCGCTATCCACGCACCACTCGTGTATGGCACGGATCAGATAAGGTTTGGTGGACCGCTCCGCCATGGCGCCGCCGGGCTGTTTCTCGACGTCTACTTACGCATGACTTTTTCCGACGCCGTGAGCGCGTCGATATAAGCCGGGCGGCTGAACAGGCGCTCGGCGTATTTCATCAGCGGCGCGGCCTGTTTCGGCAACTGAATATCGTAGTGGTCGAGCCGCCACAACAGCGGCGCGATCGCCACATCGAGCATGGTGAACTCTTCGCCCAGCATGAACTTCTGCTTGGCGAATACCGGCGCGATCTGTGTCAATGCATCGCGTATCACCTGGCGGCCTTTTTCGGCTTGTTTCTGCGTGCCTTTTTCGATGGAATGAATGTGGTTGAACATTTCATTCTCGAAGCGGTACAGGAACAGACGCGCTCGTGCGCGCATCACCGGATCGGCCGGCATCAACTGCGGATGCGGAAAGCGGTCGTCGATGTACTCGTTGATGATGTTCGATTCATACAGAATCAGATCGCGCTCCACCAGCACCGGCACCTGGTTGTACGGATTCATCACCGCAAGATCTTCGGGCTTGTTGAACAGATCGACATCGACGATCTGGAAATCCATGCCCTTTTCGTAAAGCACGATGCGGCAACGTTGGCTGAAGGGACACGTGGTGCCCGAGTAAAGCGTCATCATAAGGAATACCTGTTTGGGTCAATCAGAAAACCGCAAATCCTAAAAGGCCAAAAAAAGTTCACACGGCCTTTACGGTTATGCGTTCAAACCATCAATGCACATCTTTCCAGAACTCTTTTTTCAGGGCGTAAACAAGGAAAATCAGGCCCAACAGAAACGCCAGCACAACCAAACCAATATTCTTGCGGTTCTTGGCTGCGGGCTCGCCCATGTACACCATGTAGTTCACCAGATCGGCGACGGCGCTGTCGTATTCGAGTACGGAGAGTTTGCCGGGCTTGGCGAGCACCGGTTTTTCCACAGCAGCCATATAACCGTCGGCACGCACCTTGTCAGCTTTCATTTCCTGCTCGCCCTGCAACTCCCACAGCACATGCGGCATGCCGACATTGGGATAAGTGGTGTTGTTCCAGCCGGTAGGCCGCGCCGGATCGCGATAAAACGTGCGCAGATAGGTGTAAAGCCAATCCGCACCCGAACCGTCGCCTGAGGCACGCGCGCGCGCGATCACCGTGAGATCGGGCGGCGGCGCGCCGAACCACACTTTGGCCTCATTAGGGTCCATCGCGTTTTTCATGAGATCGCCCACTTTGCCGCCGCTGAACACGAGGTTTTCGAGTATCTCTTTTTCGTTCAACCCGATGTCCACCAAACGGTTGTAACGCATGTAATTTGCACTGTGGCAGTTCAGGCAGTAGTTCACGAAGAGCTTGGCACCACGCTGCAGCGAAGCGGTGTCGCCGGCGTTGATCGGCGCTTGATCCAGTTTGACGTGATCACCGGCTGCAAAGACCAGCGCAGGCACAAGCAGCAGAGCGGCAATTATTTTTTTTATCATGGCCGAGCCCTCACATCGTCACCCGGCTCGGTACCGGATGCGTTTTTTCCATTTGCGTGTACCACGGCATCAGCAGAAAGAATGCAAAATAAATAATCGTGCAAACCTGCGAAATCAGGGTCCGCCCGTCTGTGACGGTCAGGGTGCCGAGATACCCCAGCACTAGAAACACCATGACAAATATCGTCAACGCCCAGCGCGACAGCATGCCTTTGTAACGAATCGATTTCACCGGGCTCTTATCCAGCCACGGCATCAGGAAGAAAATCAGCGTCGCCACGCCCATCAGCACCACGCCCCATACCTTGGGTTCTATCGGAAAAATAATGCCGAACAGCGTAAACGACGGCCCCTTCATCAAAAAAATCAACACGGGCGCCACCATCACCGCGATGATCTTGGAGAGACAGCCGCGCGAGGTGAATACGACTAACGCGGCATAGGCCGCAACGCCCAGAGCAAGCCACTTCATGAAATCTTCCGTCACCGCGCGCAGGATCGAATAATACGGCGTGAAGTACCACACCGGCGCAATGTGCGGCGGCGTCTTCAGCGGATCCGCGGGAATGAAGTTGTTGTATTCGAGAAAGTAACCGCCCATTTCCGGTGCAAAAAACAGGATCAGGCAGAACACCGCTGCGAATACGGCGACACCCAGCGAATCTTTTACCGTGTAGTACGGATGAAAAGGTATGCCGTCAACCGGGTGACCGTTGGCATCTTTGATTTCCTTGATCTCGACGCCGTCGGGATTGTTGGAACCGACCTCGTGCAGCGCGCCGATGTGCAGAGCAACCAAGCCCAGCAACGCCAGCGGAATGGCGATCACGTGAAACGCAAAGAAGCGGTTCAAGGTGGCATCTCCCACCACGAAATCGCCGCGGATCCACTCCGAAAGAGGCGGCCCAATCAGCGGCAGCGCGTCGAACAGATTAATGATCACCTGCGCGCCCCAGTACGACATCTGGCCCCACGGCAGCAGGTAACCGAAGAACGCTTCGGCCATCAGCGCGAGGTAAATCACCATGCCGAAAATCCAGATCAGTTCACGCGGCGCGCGATACGAGCCATACAGCAGACCGCGGAACATGTGCAGGTATACGACGATAAAAAACGCCGACGCGCCAGTTGAATGCATATAACGAATAAGCCAGCCGCCGGGCACCTCGCGCATGATGTACTCGACCGAGGCAAACGCCTCCGTCGCCGACGGCTTGTAGTGCATGGTAAGGAAAATGCCGGTGACGATTTGCAACACCAGAATCACCATTGCCAGCGAGCCGAAGTAATACCAGAAATTGAAATTCTTCGGTGCGTAATACTCGGACAGATGCTCTTTCCACAGCGACATCATCGGGAAACGCTGATCCACCCAGGTCAGCAATCCGCCGAGCGGCGCGTTAAGCGGTCCGGCGCCGTTGATGATTACGGGTTCTTTTTTGGTAGTGGCCATTTGCGTTTCAGGCTCCCTTTTCGCTTTCGTCCACGCCGATCAGGATTCGGCCGTCGGACAAATACTTGTGCGGCGGCACAATCAGATTGTCGGGTGCAGGTCTGTTCTTATAAACGCGGCCCGCCAAGTCGAATAGCGAACCATGACAGGGACAGAAAAATCCGCCTTTCCAGTCGGCAGCAAATGCTTCGGCCTTCGCCTCGAACTTTTCCACCGGCGAACAGCCCAGATGCGTGCAAATACCCACCAGCACCAGATACTCCGGCTTGATTGAGCGCATCTCGTTGGTGGCGTATTTCGGCTGCATGACTTTTTTGGACGCCGGGTCGGATACCTTATCGTCGTTCTTCCTGACGCTATCGAGCATTTCCGGCGTGCGGCGCACGATCCACACCGGCTTGCCGCGCCATTCCACGGTCATACGTTCACCGGGTGCGAGTTTGCTGATGTCCGCTTCCACCGGCGCACCGGCCGCCTTGGCGCGCTCGGACGGCAGCATGCTCGCCACAAACGGCACGCCGGCAGCACCTACCGCCACACCGCCGGCCACCGTACTCGCAGCCACGAGCATGCAGCGCCGGCTTTTGTCGGGTTGTTGTTCAGCCATAACGAGGGATTTTCCTGAAAGAGATATACAAGAAGCCTGATTTTACACGAAATTACCGCAAAAAGTGAAACAAAAATTGAAAAATATGTTTAAAAACATATACTTATGTAAATAAGTCACCGCGCGGGTGCCGTAAGCAATAATCGCTCCCGAGATTTGGCAGTGTCATCGACGCCGGCAGACGATCGAACCAGTCTCATCCTGCGCGCCCTTTCACCTTCGCGTCGTTTAGGCAATAATCGCCGCCACCGCGCGCGACGCGCTCCGATTAATACGTAATAAATCACTCATGCTACGTAAATTCTGGTTGTTCTTTGCGCAAGCGGTCACGCTATGCCTCGCAGCCTTGTTTGTGATCTCCACCCTGCGGCCCGATCTGCTACCTTGGAACGGACGCTCCGCGCCGACGTTAGCCGACGTTACCGCACCCGCCACCGTGACGGCTTCGTTGCCTGCAGCGCTCGCCGGCGGAAAAATCACCTCGTTCAGTGACGCCGCCAAGCGCGCCATGCCCACCGTAGTGAATATTTACACCAGCAAGGAAGTTAAGACACAGCGCGCGCCGTTCATGGACGATCCGGTGTTTCGCCATTTCTTCGGCGGCGAAGGCGAGGGCCAATCGCAGAAAAGTAACAACCTTGGCTCCGGCGTCATCGTCAGCGATCAGGGTTATATCCTGACCAACGCGCACGTGGTCGAAGCTGCCGATGAAATCGAAGTGGCGCTCGCCGACAATCGCCGCGCCAAAGCCAAAGTGATCGGCATCGATCCGGACACCGATCTTGCCGTCATCAAGATTGATTTACCGAAGCTGCCGGCAATCACTTTCGGACAATCCGATCAGGCGCAAGTCGGCGATGTGGTGCTGGCTATCGGCAATCCGTTCGGCGTCGGGCAGACGGTGACGCTGGGTATTATCAGCGCGCTCTCGCGCAGCCATCTCGGCATCAACACCTTTGAGAATTTTATCCAGACCGACGCGGCGATCAATCCGGGCAATTCGGGCGGCGCACTGGTGGACGTCAACGGCAACATGATCGGTATCAACGCCGCGATTTACTCGCGCACACCGGGCGGTGCCTCGCTGGGCATCGGCTTTGCCATACCTGCCACCACCGCTAAAATAGTGCTTGATCAACTGGTGAAGACCGGATCAGTAACGCGCGGCTGGATCGGCGTCGCGGTGCAGGATTTGACGCCGGAACTGGCCGAGTCGTTGAAACTCGGGGATACGCGCGGCACGCTGATCAGCGAAGTCATCCGCGACACGCCCGCCGAGCAGGGCGGCATGAAAAGCGGCGATCTGCTGATCGCGGTAGACGGTAAACCGGTAACGGATTCAGCCAGCATGCTGACGCTGATTTCGGCCATCGCGCCCGGCACCGGCGCCACGCTCAAGGTGATGCGCGCGCAAAAAGAAGTCGAACTGAAAGTCACCGTGGGCAAACGGCCCAAAATCGCCAAGAAAAAATAACCGTTTAAAAACAAATACTTACATACAATCAGCGACCGTTGCTGTTTTGCTCTTTTTCCACGGCGGCAAACTCCTGCGCCGCTTGTTCCGGCGTGAGTGGGACACTCGCATTAACGCTGACTGCTGTACTTTCTGATGTTTCCGCCGCCGCTTCGGGCGCTTTTACCGACGAGATAAAACTCGCCGCAATAATGCCCGCTTCATACAGCAGGCACATGGGAATCAACAGCGCCAGCATCGACACCACGTCCGGCGGCGTCACCACCGCGGCGGCAATCGACGCACACACCACAAAGTAACCGCGAAAATCGCGCAGTTGCTGGATCGACACCACGCCCATGCGCACCAGCACGATGATCGCCACCGGCACTTCAAATGCAACGCCAAACGCCAGAAACATGGTGAGTACGAACGACAGATACTGCTCGATATCCGGCGCCGGCGTAATGCTGGCCGGCGCGAAGCCGGCAATAAAGCGGAACAATTGTCCAAACACGAAGTAGTAGCAGAAAGCCACGCCGACAATAAACAACACCGTGCTGCTCACCACCAGCGGCAACACCAGTTTCTTTTCGTAAGAATAAAGTCCGGGCGCAACGAAGGCCCACGCCTGATAGAGCACATAGGGCAATACCAGCATGAATGCGGCCATCAGTCCCACTTTCAGCGGGATCAGGAACGGCGTAATCACGCCGGTGGCGATCATCTTCGAGCCTGCCGGAAGCGTTTGAATCAGCGGTAGCGCCAGAAAATCATAAATCACGCCGTAGGTCGGCCAGAATCCGATCAAGGCAAAGGCCACCACAATCGCAATCAGCGCGCGCAGCAAACGATCGCGCAATTCGACCAGGTGCGAAATAAAAGTGTCTTCGGTCAGTGCCACGGCGTGGCTATACCTTTGGGTTCACGCGTGCGGCGGCAGATGCGGATTCAATAACGGGCGGTGGCGCATTTGCCAGCGGCGCAGCGTCCAAGCCCAATTCAAGCTGCGCAGAAGGCGCGCTTACGGAACTCGGCACGGACGCGGTTTCCAGCGGCGGCTCGCGCAACGACTCCAGGTGTGCGGCGGAAGGTTGCGCCTGCTCGACAGGCGATTGCACCGGCGGCGGATCAGCAAACGCATCGGCAACCGGGTCAGACAGCGCTTTTTGCGTGGTGTCCCCGATCTGCTTGAATTCGGACTCGACGGCGGTGATTTCGCCCTTGACGGTGTGTTCGATCGATTGCGCCGTGCTTTGCATTTCTTTTTGCAGCTTGCGCAACTCGTCGAGTTCGATTTCGCGATTGATATCGGCTTTGACGTCGTTCACATAACGCTGCATGCGCCCGAGCAAATGCCCCGCCGTGCGCGCGACGCGCGGCAGTTTTTCCGGTCCAAGCACGATGAGTGCGATGACCGCGATAACGATCATCTCGGAGAAGCCGATATCAAACATTTTTTGCGCGCGGCGTGAAGCGTTCGGCGGGAGGCGAAAATCGCGCAGTTACACGTTGCGCCTCATCGCTCACCCCTCACGTCTTGGACGTTTCCTTCTTCACTTCCGCCTCATACGTCTGGCCGGTAGCCGGCGGAATTTCGCCCTTAGCCTGTGCGTCCGCAGTCTTGTTCTCCTCGGACTTCATACCGTCCTTGAAACCCTTGACCGCGCCGCCCAGATCGCCACCGAGGTTGCGCAATTTCTTGGTGCCGAAGATCAGCACGATAATCGCCAGAACGATCAGCCAATGCCAGATGCTGAATGAACCCATGTTGTTCTCCTAATTGGTGCAGTGCCTTCGTTTAAGGCTTGCGCGAAGCCTTTTCGGTAATCCCGGATACACCTTCGCGCCGGTGCAATTCCGCCAGCACGTCGTTGGGTGTCAGGCCATGCCACGCCAACAACACCATGCTGTGAAACCACAAATCTGCAACTTCGCGCACCAGATGCAGTTTATCACCCTCCTTGGACGCCAGCAGCGTTTCCGCAGATTCTTCGGCGACTTTGCGCAGGATCGCGTCTTCGCCCTTGGCCATCAGACCGGCCACGTACGAGCTCGACGGATCCGCCTGCTTGCGCTCGGCCAGCGTCTCGCCCAGCCTTTGCAACACGTTTGCGTCGATCATTTACGGCCTCGCTTGCGATCTCATTTACGATAGATCTCCTGCGGATCTTTGAGCACCGGGTCAACCGCCACCCATTTGCCGCCGTCCGCGCTTTCCTCAAACCGGTTAAAAAAACAACTTTCACGCCCGGTATGACAGGCAATGCCGCCCACTTGTTCCACTTCCAGCAGCACGACATCCTCGTCGCAATCAATGCGGATGGATTTTACTTTCTGCACATGGCCCGACGCTTCGCCCTTATGCCACAATTTCCTGCGCGAGCGCGACCAGTAATGAACTTCGCCGGTGGCCGCGGTTTTTTTCAGCGCCTCGCGATTCATCCACGCGACCGTGAGCACACGGCCGCTCGCCGCGTCTTGCGTCACCGCAGGCACCAGACCATCCTGCGCCCAATTAATTTTATTCAGCCAGCTATCGTTCATTGCCTATAACCTGACTTCTATGCCTTTGCCCGCCATGTGTTCCTTGGCTTGGCGCACAGTGTATTCACCGTAGTGAAAAATGCTTGCTGCCAGCACTGCGTCGGCCCGCCCGTGTAACACGCCATCGGCGAGATGATCCAGATTGCCCACGCCGCCGCTGGCGATCACCGGAATCTCCAGCATTTCCGAAAACGCCCGTGTCAACTCGATGTCGAACCCCACGCGTGTGCCATCACGATCCATACTGGTCAGCAAAATTTCACCCGCGCCCAGCGCCTGCATTTTACGGCCCCATTCCAGCGCGTCGATGCCCGTCGCCTTGCGGCCGCCGTGGGTGAATACTTCCCAGCGCAGCGATTCGGAATCGACCACTCGTTTGGCATCGATGGCGATCACAATACACTGTGCACCATAACGCCCCGACGCATCCGCCACCAGCTGTGGGCTCTGCACCGCGGCGGTGTTGATACTGACTTTGTCCGCGCCGGCATTCAGCAGCCGTCGCACGTCATTCACCGAACGCACACCGCCACCCACCGTAAACGGTATAAAAACCTGCGCCGCAACGCTTTCAATAATGTGCAAAATCAAATCACGGTCGTCACTGCTCGCCGTAATGTCCAGAAACGTCAGCTCATCCGCCCCCTGATCATCATAACGGCGCGCAATCTCCACCGGATCGCCGGCGTCTCTGAGCCCGACGAAATTAACACCCTTGACCACACGCCCGGCGGCGACGTCGAGACAGGGGATGATGCGTTTGGCTAATCCCATGAATGCAGTGAATCCGTGAATCCGTGAATCCGTGAACGGAATACTCCTTCACGGGTTTCACCCCTTCATCGCTTCACACCTTCCCCTTGGACAATTCGTCGGCCAGTTTCTGTGCCGCGGCAAAATCGAGCGTGCCTTGATACACCGCGCGGCCTGTAATCGCGCCTTGTATGCCTTCACTCTGCACCGCGCACAGCGCTTTGACATCCTCAAGATTGGCGATCCCGCCGCTGGCGATCACCGGTACCGACAGCGCTTGCGCAAGCTTGACCGTGGCTTCGATGTTGACACCGTTGAGCATGCCATCGCGGCCGATGTCGGTATAGATTACAGCTTCGGCGCCATAGTCTTCAAATTTTTTTGCAAGATCAACCACGTCGTGACCGGTCATTTTGGACCAGCCATCCACCGCGACCTTGCCGTCCTTGGCGTCGAGCCCCACCATCACGTGTCCGGTAAACGCGGTGCAGGCGTCGTGCAAAAATCCCGGCGTTTTCACCGCCGCTGTGCCGATAATCACGTAGCTCACGCCCGCATCGAGGTAATGTTCGATCGTGTCGAGATCGCGTATACCGCCGCCCAACTGTATCGGCAGTTTGTCGCCCACCGCAGCAATGATCGCCTTGATCGCAGCACCATTCTTGGGCTTGCCGGCCGACGCGCCGTTCAGATCGACCACATGCAGGCGGCGTGCGCCCAGATCGAGCCAGCGTTTCGCTGTCGCCCCGGGATCGTCCGAAAATATCGTTGCGCTGGCCATATCGCCTTGCTTCAAACGCACGCATTGCCCATCTTTTAGATCAATGGCAGGAATAATCAGCATGAGGGTGAACGACTGTGGAAACGTTGAGTAAGCGTTTGCGACGGGACAGGGTTGCGCGGAAACCACGCGGTAGGCTGTAGGGTGAGGCGATTACCGATTCAGCAGGCTAGGAGCGTAAAAGTTGTCCGTGGCGTCTATCATACTATAGCCGCAAAAAAAGCGTATTGTCATGACGCTTTTTGCCGTTGGCTCGCCGCGGGCGACCAGGTTGCAAAGTTCGCCAGCAGTTTGAGCCCGGCGGCGGCACTTTTTTCGGGGTGAAACTGCACGGCAAACAGGTTGTCCCGCGCTGCCACGCACGTAAACTCGGCCGGATAGCGGCTGATCGCGGCGGTAAGGCCGGGAATGGCGGGTTCCGCATAGTAGCTGTGCACGAAATAAAATCGCGCGTTGGGCGCGATGCCATGCCACAACGGATGTGCCATACGCTGCTCGACTTCATTCCAGCCCATGTGCGGCACCTTCAACTTCTGGCCGCGACTATCGGCAAGGTCATGCGCAAAACGTCGCACGCATCCCGGCAGTACGCCGAGTCCCGGCGTATCGCCCTCCTCGCTACGGTCAAACAGCATCTGCAGGCCGATGCAAATCCCCAGAAACGGTTTGTCGCGCGCCGCGTCGATGACTGCTTCGTAAAGGCCGCGCCCGCGCAACTCGCGCATGCAGTCTGGCATGGCGCCCTGGCCCGGAAACACCACCCGGTCGGCGCTACGCACCACCGACGGATCATCGGTCACCCGTACCTGCGCGCCGGGTGCGACATGCTCAATCGCTTTGGACACCGAGCGCAAATTGCCCATGCCATAATCGATGACTGCAATGGAACTCATATTTTTAGTACCACGCTGATCAACGATTAGAGCGAACCCTTGGTGGACGGCACGCCCTGCGTGCGCGGATCGAGTTCAACCGCCATGCGCAGCGCGCGCCCGAATGCCTTGAACGCGGTTTCGGCCTGATGGTGCGCGTTGTCGCCCTTGAGGTTGTCGATGTGCAGTGTCACCAGCGCGTGATTGACAAAGCCCTGGAAAAACTCGCGCGTAAGATCGACATCGAATTCACCGATGCGCGCGCGCACGAAATCTATTTTCATATCGAGCCCCGGCCGGCCCGACAAATCGATTACCACGCGCGACAACGCTTCATCCAGCGGCACATAGGCGTGCCCGTAACGACGCACGCCGGTCTTGTCGCCGATGGCTTTGGCAAACGCCTGGCCCAGCGTAATGCCTACATCTTCAACGGTGTGATGCGCGTCGATGTGTAAATCGCCTTTGGCGCTCACCTCCAAATCAAACACGCCGTGGCGCGCGATCTGGTCAAGCATATGGTCGAGAAAACCCACGCCGGTGGCGAGCTTCGACTTGCCACTGCCGTCGAGATTGAGCGACACGCTGATCTGCGTTTCGTTGGTGTTGCGGGTGACCTGCGCGTGCCGGGACATGATTTTTGAGCCGCCGCAGCGGATTTAACGTAACTATTTGATTTTATTAAATTTTATGGTTTCGCGCAAGGCATCAACCAAACCGGCACACTGTTCGTCGGTACCAATAGTAATACGCATAAACGGCGAAATGCGCAGTGGATTGTGAAAATGCCGTACGATAATACTGCGTTCCCGCAATTGTGCTGCAATATCGGCGCCATCGCGCCCGGGAAAACGCGCAAAAATAAAATTCGCTGCCGACGGCAACACCTCAAACCCCAACGTTTGCAAATCGGCAACCAGCCGTGTCTTGGAGTCGATCACTTTGCGGCACATAGCCTGAAAGTAGGCCTCGTCCTCCATCGCTGCAGTAGCACCGGCCTGCGCAAAACGGTCCAGCGGATAGGAATTGAAACTGTCTTTCACGCGATTTAACGCTTCAATCAGATCGGCATGCCCCGTCACGTAGCCCACGCGCAGGCCCGCCAGCGCGCGCGACTTCGACAGCGTGTGCGTCACCAGCAACTGCGGATACTGCTGAATCAGCGGCACGCATGACACGCCGCCGAAATCGACATAGGCTTCATCGATCACCACCACCGACGATACGTTAGCTTTGAGCAGGCGTTCGATATCGGCCAGCGGCACCAGCTGACCCGTGGGCGCGTTCGGGTTGGGAAAAATAATCCCGCCGTTGGGACGGAGATAATCACCAACTTCGATTTCAAATTTTGCATTCAGCGGCACGAGCACATGGTCAATGCCGTACAACCCGCAATACACCGGGTAAAAACTGTAGGTAATATCCGGAAACAGCACCGGTGCATCATGTTTCAGCAGCCCCAGAAATATATGGGCCAATACTTCGTCCGAGCCATTGCCGACGAACACCTGATCCGCCGTCAACCCGTGCCGCTTCGCGATCGCCGCGCGCAGCTTGTCGCTGCCGGGATCGGGATACAGCCGCAGCGTATCGCCCACTTCCGCGCGCAGCGCATCCAGCACGCGCTTGCTCGGGCCGTAAGGACTTTCATTGGTATTGAGTTTGACCAGATTGGGCAATTTCGGCTGCTCGCCCGGCACATAGGGCGTGAGGCCATGCACCACCTTGCTCCAGTAGCGACTCATTTCGGTATCCGGTACTCCGCCGAACGCGCGTGCGCGGGCAGGCCCTCGCCGTAGGCGAGTTCCGCGGCAATTTTGCCGAGCTTCGCAGCACCCGCTTGCGACACATTGATAATGCTCGACCGCTTTTGAAAATCGTAAACACCCAAGGGCGACGAAAACCGCGCAGTACGCGATGTGGGCAGCACGTGATTGGGCCCGGCACAGTAGTCGCCCAGCGCTTCGGAAGAATATTTGCCCATGAAAATCGCACCGGCGTGGCGGATTTTTGGCAGCAGCGCCTTGGCGCAATCGTTGTCAACCGACAACTCCAGGTGTTCCGGCGCAATGCGGTTAACGATAGCACACGCTTCGTCGAGATCGCGCACCTGAATCAGCGCGCCGCGTCCGTCCAGCGACGCGCGAATAATAGCCCTGCGCGGCATGTCCTTGATCTGGCGCTCGATGCTTGCGGCCACCTTGTCGATGTAAGCCGCATCCGGACACAGCAAAATCGCCTGCGCCATTTCATCGTGTTCGGACTGCGAAAACAAATCCATCGCAATCCAGTCGGCATCGGTGTTGCCGTCGCACACAATGAGAATTTCCGACGGCCCTGCCACCATGTCGATGCCGACCACGCCGAATACGCGGCGCTTTGCCGCAGCAACATAGGCATTGCCCGGGCCGACAATTTTGTCCACCTGCGGTATCGTCTGCGTGCCGTACGCCAGCGCACCTACCGCCTGCGCGCCGCCCAGCGTGTATACGCGATCGACGCCGGTCAATGCCGCCGCCGCCATTACCAATTGGCTTTTTTCACCATCCGGCGTCGGCACCACCATGATGATCTCGCCGACGCCCGCCACTTTCGCCGGCGTTGCGTTCATGATCACCGTTGACGGATACGCCGCCTTGCCGCCCGGCACGTAAATGCCCACGCGATCCAGCGGCGTGATCTGCTGCCCCAGTTCGTTACCGATCGAATCTACGTAAATATTTGATTTTATTGATTGTTTTTCATGAAATTCGCGCACGCGCGCGGCAGCCGCGGCGAGCGCATCGCGTTGTGCGGCCGGCAGCAATTTCAGCGCCGCATTCAGTTCGGCTTTGGGGATTTCGAGTTCAGCGAGCGTTTTGGCACTGAGGCGATCAAAGCGCTGCGTATATTCCAGCACCGCCGCATCGCCGCGCGTTTTCACATCCGCGAGTATCGCAGCGACTGTTGCATCGACCGTTGGATCCTGCGCCGACTCGAACGCCAGCAGCGCGGAAAGCCGCGCGTCAAAATCTGCATCACTGGTAGAAAACCGCCGCATGTTGGCTACACTACGGTTGCGCCACGGCTTTGGCAAACGCATCCAGAATCGGCTGCATCGCCTTGCGCTTTAGTTTCAACGCCGCGGGGTTGACGATCAACCTCGAACTGATAGCCGCGATTTCCTCCACCGCCACCAGATTATTCGCTTTCAGCGTACCGCCGGTGCTCACCAGATCCACAATCGCATCGGCCAGTCCCACCAGCGGCGCCAATTCCATCGAGCCATAAAGTTTTATCAGATCAACGTGCACGCCCTTGGCCGCGAAATGCTCGCGCGCGGTCTGCACATATTTGGTCGCCACTTTCAGCCGCGCGCCCTGTTTCACCGCGCCGGCATAATCAAAACCCTTGCGCACCGCCACCATCATGCGGCAGCGCGCGATGCGCAAATCCAGCGGCTGATACAAACCCTGCCCGCCCTGTTCATCCAGCACATCCTTGCCGGCAACACCCATATCCGCGCCACCATACTGCACATAAGTCGGCACATCGGACGCGCGCACAATAATCAGCCGCACCTCGCGCTGGTTGGTGCCCAGAATCAGCTTGCGCGATTTGTCCGGGTCTTCCGACGTGCGTATGCCCGCCGCGTTGAGCAGCGGCAGAGTCTCATCGAAAATGCGGCCCTTGGAGAGGGCAATGGTAATCACGGCGAGGGAAATTCGTTAGCGAAAACAGGATTTTACCGTACGAAGGGCGCAACGACGCGCCGTAAGCACCGGCGTGCTGTTCAAAAGCCTCCCTCACCCCAACCCTTGTATGTCCCAGAATAGAGTTGTAGTAGTTGTAGGGGAAGCGCCAGATCGTAAATCCCTGGTACTGCGCTGAGAGAGGTAAGTACGTGGG
>Ga0193752_1001049_pt1 | contig 24166 bp, 19 predicted proteins | sample H1c1metaG_FD_144924 | JGI IMG/M metagenome (GOLD analysis project Ga0193752, IMG submission 144924) | Soil microbial communities from a riparian zone of the East river system, Colorado, United States - H1c1 | ecosystem: Environmental > Terrestrial > Soil > Riparian zone | place: USA: East River...
GGGGTAGGAACACTTACACCCGCATATAAATTGGATATCGCAGGAAATTTAAAAACCTCCCAGGATGCAAATATAAATGGACTTATACTTGGCAAAGGAACAAACGGGCTTACTTATAACACCGCACTGGGGACAAATGCCTTAAACGTGGCAACAGGCGATTACAATACTGCGATCGGGTATTCAACAGGTTCTAATATTACGACGGGGAATCAAAATACTGGTGTTGGATACCTATCTATGATTGGAACTGTGGGTCATGGCGCTGTGGCTTTAGGTGCCTTTGCTATGCAAAACTGGGTAACAGGGAATTTTAATATTGGAATTGGATATGACGCATTGCATGGAGCAGGCACCGGGGCCGGTAATGTTGGCATCGGCCGTAATGTAATGGGAAGTACAGTTACAGGTAATTATAATGTAGGATTAGGTTATTTATCAATAAATACAATTACATCGGGAAGTAACAATGTGGGAATAGGTTATTTTGCCGGGAATACTTTAACAACCGGCAGCAATAATATTTTCATTGGTACATCAGTAGCACCTTCATCAGCTACTGTCAGCAATGAATTAAATATTGGCAACTGGATCTATGGTTCAAATGGCAACATCGGTATAGGTGTGGCATCGCCTGCCACAAAATTGGATGTAGCAGGTACTATTAAATCAACCGGATTATTAATCCCGACAAATGCATCAGCAGGCAAAGTATTAACCAGTGATGCAAATGGTAATGCAACATGGGAAACATCAACAGGATCGGGCGGTGATGGTTCCGATCCGTATGTTATTTCATCAACAACATCTTCATACTGGGATAATGCTCCCATCGGCTCAGGTAACATTATTAATAATAATGCAGGTGGAATTATTATTGGAACCGGTATCGCTGCATTACCTACGGGTTACAAGCTGTATGTATCTAATGGCATCCTGGCCGAAAAAGTAAAAGTGGCACTTAAATCAGGCAGCAACTGGGCCGATCATGTTTTTGCAAAAGGCTATACTTTAAAACCGCTAAGCGAAGTTGAGGCATTCATCAATCAGCATAAACATTTACCGGGTGTACCATCTGCCGAAACGCTGGTTAAAGAAGGAGGCGTAGATGTAAACCAGATGTTTGCAAAACAAATGGAAAAAATAGAAGAGTTGACTTTGTATATCATTGAAATGAACAAAAAGCTGGAAAAACTGGAAAAAGAAAATACAGCTTTAAAGTCAACACCAACTATTGTAAATCAATAATACTCCATTTATGAAAAAGATATTTTTATTAATCAGCATCCTGCTTTCGATTTCGGGAGCATATGCACAGCATCACATACTGCTGCAATTTTCCGGGCAAGATAAAATACCGGTGATCAGTTTTGATGAAGCCGGTAAAAAGTATACTGTTAAAAGCACAGATGATCTGTTGACTGGTATTTTTAACTCGTTCACTATAACAAAATTCGTGAAAGAATATCCGCATGCACACCTGGTAAAACATAAAAATGCAGAACCGCTCGACAGGGTTTATCATATAGAAACATCAGGTGATATTAATAGTTTGTACAGGCAGTTGCAGCAATTAAAAACCAATGCTTTATCAGGAACAATATATCTTGTACAAAAGCCTGAAATTTTAGTAGAACCTAATGATTACAATCTTGTAGTTTTTAATTCTGTATGTGTTGCCCGGACAAGCCGTGCACAGAACGATCTTATTAATGCACCGGCAGCATGGGATATAACTACCGGAGATCCAAATATCAGGATTGGAATATCAGATGACAATTTTTACAGAACCCAGGAAGACTTAGCAGCAAAAATAAACCTTGATAATGCTTATCCTTATTATGGCGGATCTTCTCATGGAACTGCTGTTGCGGTGCTTGCCGGTGGCAATACCAACAACGGAGTTGGATTGGCGAGTATCGGGTACAACTGCAAGGTTGATCTGTATGATCTATACTCGATAGATTATGTTCTTGACGCTGCAATGAATGGAGCAAGGGTTGTTAACTGCAGCTGGTACAATGCATGCAGTTTTATCCAGACTGACCAGGATATGATTGATATGATCTATGAAACTTATCATACGGTGATTGTGGCTGCAGCAGGAAATGGAGATAATACTTGTGGTAGTATGGAAGCAGATGTTTATCCGGCTTCTTACAACCACGTAATTTCAGTTAGCACAGTTGGACATTACATCAGCCTGGCTGAATTTGTAAATTGTCCAGCTTCTTACAATGTAAAAGATGTTCATGATAAGTATCCAAATAGTCCGCTAGTTCAAACACATCAACATAATGCAAATGTTGATCTTTGTGCTCCCGGGTATGTGGTTGCAATACCAAACGTAAGTTCGTCAGGCAATCCTCCTAATTCTACTTATTCAGGTGGTACTGGTTCTTCTTTTTCTGCGCCAATGGTAGCTGGTACTGCAGCACTTATTTTATCTGTGAACCCTTTGTTAGGGCCTGATGACGTGGAAGCCATACTCAAATGCAGTGCAAGAGATCTTTATGAGATCCCATACAATGTTCATCATTTGAATAAACTTGGTTGGGGAAGATTAGATGCAGGAGCAGCAGTACAACTGGCACAAACCTGGGTACCGGGCACAGGAGCAAACCAGCAACCAACCCCAACAGATATCAGGTGGTTTGATATTTTATCTGATGGTATCAATACGATTGAAGTAGAAAATACCTGTAATTCCGATAATTATCCGGGTATGTGTAATATCGGGTACCGGTTGGAAGTGGTGAGCAGTAATCCTGGCGCTGTTTTTAAATGGCTTACACTTTATTCAGAGAATGGTACCAATGTAACCAATAGTATCAAATATGGTAATTCCATTACTTTACTAAGAGGCATTGATTATCCAGCCACTAATGTTACAGGAGGATCCTTAAAAGCTTGTGTAAGAATTAATGACTGCCTCCCAAGTATTTATTATTCAGAAGACAGGAATGCTGATTGTTTTGGTAGTACTCAGTGTAATCCTTGCCCAAGTGATATTACCATTACCGGAGTTTATTCCACACCGGTTACAGAATCAGCTACCTGGGTAAAATCTTCGGGGCAAACTACCATTGATGCAACACTTAGTGTAAAATTAGACGCCCACCCTGTGAATGGATTTATTGAATTTGCACCCGCCACTGCATCAGATTATCTTTTGTCGGAACCGGATGTGAACGGTGTGTTTATTGTTGATCCTTTTAATGGGTGTGTTACCGGAACGCCCAGCTTTACCAAAGGGAAAAATGTGAATACCATTACCGCCGGAAATGTTTTGGAATCAACTACCGGGAACATTATAACAGTTTACCCTAATCCGGGTAACGGTATCTTTTTTGCTAAACACCCGGCGGGTATAAAACAAATGGTAATTTCTGATTCGCAGGGAAAACTATTATTGAAAATTGATAGCCGTGGATCAACACTTACTAAAATTGATCTAAGCAGTATGCCAAACGGTATTTATATGCTGCGAATGGAAGGAGTAAATAAAGTAATGAAAATTATTAAACAGTAGGATCTAATAAAGCTTATTAAAGTTATAGGAATTGTTCAGCAATCACCAGGTCAACCGGCCTGGTGATTTTTATATTATTCTCCTCTCCTTCTACCAGCTACACTTTTAAGCAAAATGCTTCAACTACTATCGCTTTATCGGTAAACTTGTCTTTATGGTTCACCGGTATAATAAATTACGTAGCAGGTTATGAAGATACCCCTGGATACAGTATGCATGTTATATTAAACCTTGAGCCAGGCTTTTATAGGGTAAAAACAATTATTTTTATTCCTGGCTATAGTTTCTTGTTACATTTGAAAAAAGTGCTCAAAGATGAGGGCAATATGGTTTATACTTCTGCTCATTAATATGCATGCTATATATGCGCAGGCACCTTATTACCGGTTATTTACCATGAGAGACGGGCTTTCACAAATGAAGATAACAGCGCTGCATATTGACAGAAGAGGATACCTGTGGATCGGAACAAGAAATGGTTTAAATAAATTTGATGGGGAAAAATTTACAGTTTATACAGAAGCCGATGGCCTGCCCCACAACAGGATACATGCCCTGGATGAAGATGGTAATGGCAATATTGTAATACTTACCTATAATGGCTTAAGTATTTTTGATGGCAGCAAATTTACCTTTTATCCTAAACCATTTACCAGTGTGTTGTTTGACCTGGCAGTAGACCGGGATAATACGATCTGGATATGTGAAAAATATAACGCTCCTACTTTATATAAATTTGTTAATGGGGTATACAAAACTATTGCTGAAAAAAAACTTAGCCTTCACTTTCAATACAATAAAAAAACGGATGAAAAATACCTAACCGCAGAAGGGGCGATCTATCTCATCAAAAATGATTCTTTGCATTTAATTACAAAGGCAGGTTATTTTTTTTATCCCGCTTCAGGCGATCTTAACAACAACCCTTTTTTTGTAAAGCCCGGTGATAATAGCCGCCAGTTTTATTATAGAGAGGCCGGGATTGACGTACCTGTTGCCACATATGAAAGTTCTCTGATCAAAGATCTTAAGAAGAATTCAATCTGGAATAGCATCCAGAATCAATTGGATCTGCCTGACAATGGGAACGGGAGATCGGTATTTAAAAATGAATTTCCGATAACAAATGATGTTGTTAAAGATGCTCACAATCAATATTGGATCGGGTCTGAAAATGGATTGGGGCAGGTTTATAACCCTGCCTTTACATCTGTTTCAATGAGTGAATTATCCAATGTATGGACTGTGCTGGAAGACAAAGATAAAAATTTATGGTTTGCAACTTATGGTAACGGGATGTATAAACTACCAGGTCATGCTGATAAAGTAATAAAACATACCGGGGCAAAAGCGCAGTATTATTTTGCCGGGTCTGCAATGGATAAATCAGGCAAATTATACTTTGGTACAAATACAGGATTGGAAATTATTGATGGTAACCGATCTAAAATGCTTTGGAATGATAAGGCAGTATTTTCATTGTATTACGATAGCACGAATGACCGTATCGTTTTTGGTACGCATGAAGGTGTTGGGGTTTTACAAGATGAAAAGATCAGTTTTTATGGTAAGCAACAGGGCATGCATGACAATTATTATATACAGTCTATTGGCCAGGATAAAAACGGGGACTACTGGTTGGGTAGTTATTCGGGGCTTAGTAAATTGAATATTAAAAACGGTAAAATTAATAACTATACTACTAAAAACGGAACACTTCCCTGCCAGGGCGTTTATTGCAGTTTGAAAGATAAAGATGGTGATTTTTGGCTTGGTGGCGACCGGGGCCTGATGTACTATGATTACAGGATCGATAGCATAAAACTATTGCATAGTAGTGTTTTAACCAGCATGGTTAAAGCCATGATAGCATTAAACGATAAAGAATTATTACTGGCAACTAAAGATGGATTGTATATTTTCGATATTGAAAAATATAAAAAACAAGGATACCTACAATTTAACATCCTGAATGCCACGAATGGTTACTTAGGAATAGACCCGGGTTTTATGGGTTTGTATAAAGACTCGAAGAAAGGGGTTTGGATATGCTCTTCAACAACTTTAAATTATTTAGACCCGCAAAAGTTAAGCCTGGTAGATCATCAATTAAAAGCACAGGTTACCCATGTTAATGGGATACGGTTACCTTTTAATCACAGGGATACAATTCTCACAATGCCTTATGGCGAGGCAAATGTGGTAATAAAATTTGAGGGCATAGAATTTACAAGGCCCACCACCACACAGTATCAATATAAACTCAATGGTGGCACCTGGACATCCTGGCAAAATGATAAAGAAGCAATACTTAAAGATCTGGAAAGCGGCCAGTATATTTTTGAAGTAAGAGCCGGGCCGGTTGACGAAAACCCGGGTTCAACTTATTCTGATGTGATCAGGTTTGCAATACAGTTACCTTTTTATAAAAGTGCCTGGTTTCCTCCAATGGCTATTGGCTTAAGCATATTATTACTGGTGGTAAGTGCTGTTTATTTTACCAGGCAAAGGCATGCCCAGAAAAGATATAAAGCTCAGTTAGAAGAAGCAAAAAACCTCAGGTCACAGCTGCTGCTTTCACAATTAAATCCACATTTTATTTTTAATGTACTCGCCAATATTCAAAACAAGATCCTGTTTGATAAAAAAGAAGAAGCAAGTGAGGGCATTGTAAACTTATCAAAGCTTTTACGGAATTTTTTAAATGCCTCTTATAAGGGTAGTCATCTATCCACATCTGAAGTAGAAAATGAGATCTCCCTGGCAACAGAAATTGATCTTTTGAGATCATACATTGAATTTGAACAAAGCAAGAATGACCATCATTTTGAATATCACATCATTTATCCTGGCGGGGCTTTTATTGAAAATTATTCAATTCCCCCATTACTATTACAACCTTTTGTAGAAAATGCTATCAAACATGGTTTATTATTACAGGAAAATAAAGGTAATTTGTGGTTGAAATTCAGTGAAAGCAACGGGAATTTGATCTGTATCATTGAAGACGACGGTGTTGGGATCGAATTTGCCCAACAAATTCAAAAAGGCCCCTTTATTACACATGAATCACTCGGATCAAAAATAGTAAAAGAAAGGGTTGCGCTGTTAAATGAACTAGGCTACAATATTGAAATAAGTATTTTAAACAGGGATCCCAAAGGCACAATCATCAAAATAATATTTAAAGAATGAGTGTAAATATCTCTATAGGTATAGTTGAAGACAATAGTGATAATATTGCCAATTTAAAATATACACTTTCTCAAACGGGCTATCATGTAAATGTTTGCAATATAGCCAGCACCCCAACTGAAGCCTATAACTTATTGCAGGATGATCAATTAGACCTGGCTTTCCTGGACATTCAATTGAAGGACTCAAATATATTTAATGTGCTTCAAAAATTGTATGAAGAAGGTAAACCATTACCCGAATTGGTTTTTACAACTGCTCATGGCAATTTCGAAAATGCATTAAGAGCTATCCAGTTTGCCTGCCTTGATTTTGTAACAAAACCATTTTCAGTTACAGATATTGAAAAGGCAATTCAACGTTTTTTAGCAAAAAAAGAGAATAGCCAGCATCAAAATACCGACATAGCCTATTTACTTCAACTACTCAGGAATGATGCACAGGCATCCAAAACCATCGCAATACAATTGCTTAGAGGCATTATAGAGATAGTAGACCTGGTTCAAATTAAATACATCGAAGCGAATGAAAATATGTCCATCATTCATCTTTCCAATGATCAGACTTTGAACTCCGCCAAAAGCTTTGGACATTACCTTAATCTTCTTACCGATAATAAAGATTTTGTACAGATCAGCAAGAGTTACCTGGTGAACCTTACCCATGTACGGCAATATAACCACCTGGATAAATCAATAAAATTCAAGAGCAATGAAAGCCTGGTTGTATCGCACCGGTTTAGCCGTGTATTGCATAAGTATTTATTAAATAACAGGAAGGAACTTACCAAAGACAGTAAATTCACCTTTATAAGAAACCTCTTTAAATAGCTATAATTGTACGCTTATCGTCAAATAAGGTACGGTTGTCATTTTCCCTGAACTATAATATTGATACCGGTTTATTTTGGTAAACAGAAATGATCAGCCTCATTTCATTTCTACCATAATGCATCCTTCTATAACCGAATAAACTTTGCGATGATGAGATCTCATCTTTTAGTATCAATAAAAAACTGGACCAGCACACTCCTTTCTATTACTTTGATTTGTTGTGGTTTTGGTAGCCCATTATATGGTCAAAGTGGGAAAGACTGGAAAGTGTGGGTTAAAACAAGCCCTTGCTCCGGAAGACACGATTGGATCTCGGTTGCAAAAGAAAATCCTACCACCAGTGGACTCAATTACTATACACTGGCTAATGTTATATTTCCGCAAACAAATTGTACAACTTTCGGATGTTCATTTTCAGATGCAACAAAAATAGCCAACGGCTTAAAGTTCAACAGTGCATTTTTTAATTACTGTTGCAGGGATTATTCAGTATGGGAAGAATCGGGCACCGGAAAAAAGACAATAGTAGTTGGAAAGTTTGGTACAGCAGGGCTGGGCTGGTATTTATTAAAGGGTGATCTATGCTGCGAAGAAGCAGAAAAAATAGCCGGTATACCCAATGGCTGCAGTGGACGAACCCAGGTACAATGCATGCCCGGCAGTTATTCAGCCTGGAATCCCCAAACGCAAAGAACAGAGTGTTTCTGCAATGCCGGCCTGGTGTGGAATGCAACAAAAACAGCCTGTATCCCGGCGGCTGTCGATTGCTCAAAGTCTTATGCCAATTCCGAATCCCGTTGGGATGCAACAAGCAAACAATACCTGTGTTATTGCAAACAGGGATATGAATGGAACAGCACAAGAACTGCATGCGTATTGTCAGTACCCGATTGCAATAGCTATTATAAAAACTCAATAGCTGTATGGGATGCAGCCAGCCAGAAATACCTGTGTAATTGCCCGCAGGGATTTGTATGGAATAGTACAAGAACTGAATGTATAAAACAAAACCAGATCCCCGACTGCAATAGTTTTTATAAAAACTCTGTAGCTGTATGGGACCAGGCAAGCCAAAAATATTTGTGTAATTGCCCGCAGGGGTATGTATGGAACGCAGCAAGGACCGAATGCGTGCCGGCCTTACCTGACTGCAATAGTTATTATAAAAACTCGGTAGCAGTATGGGATGCAGCCAGTCAAAAATACCTGTGTAACTGTCCGCAGGGATACCAATGGAATGCCAACAGAACGGAGTGTGTAAAAACTATTCAAAACCAGGTTCCGGATTGTAATGCTTCCTACAGGAATTCATATGCAGCCTGGGATCCTGCATCGAACCAATACCTGTGTTATTGCAAACAGGGATACGACTGGAATGCTACCAGATCGGAGTGTGTACCTGTAACTAACAGGGATAATCCTTATGTAGCTCCCGAACAGAAAAAAACCGGTGTATGCAACATACAATATAAAAGCGGGGCCAATGAGCCCGAACAATATACCATTGATGTACAGAGAAAAACCGGCCGCCTTACTTTTACCTACAGTACCTATACCGTAAAAGACAGGATCCATATTTATTATAATGGTTCAAAAGTGTTTGATAGCGGATGCGTAGGCTCAAGTGGTTCCCAAGTATTAACATTGAATGGGTATTCCAGTGTGTTTACAATTATAGTTGATCCAAGATGTGATAAAGATCAATCAAACACTGCATGGGATTTTACCATGGGCTGTCCTAATTAAAGATCAGCTCCATGGGTAATATTTTTCCTTTCACCTGTGATGAAATGCCGCTCCTACGGGCGATGTCATTAAGTTAAGTACTGTTCATTGAATTGCACCGCCCTTCCCGCAGGATGCTGTGCACAGGGCGGTGATTGAGATTAAAGTGTATTTCCGGCTTTAGCCAAAATAGAATTGTTGGGCTAAAGCCCAATTTCGGAGTGTCAATTTTACCCCCTGCCCTGAAGGGCAGGGCAATTCATTCCTACTTTATAACATTGCCGTTTTACAATTTCAAATTCTGATTCTCTACCAAATTATCGCTTCTGCGAGGCTTATTCAAAATTGTTTTTAATAAAAATAAAAACAGGCAGCCATAAAAGACTGCCCATTCCTAATTCCCAATTCCTGGTTTAAACTGTTGGCTTATCATTCCCTCCATCACTTCCCTCAGATGGCATTAACACGTAATCATTAAACTTAGCCTCGTTTGTATCTTCAAAAACACTTTTACCCACGCTGGCCAGTTTGGTCATTTCGGTCCACAGGGTATTGCCTTTGTTGATACGTTCCTGCGTTTCCACATCGCGGTTTTCCACAGCATCTTCAATAGCATCAATATCATTATCAAAGTTGGTTGCCAGCGTTTTTAGTGCGTCTATCTGATCAGTAGTTAAACCCTGCGGTTCCAGGTCGGGTAAATATTTGGTAGAGATACGTACCACTCTTTTTGCCAGGCGGTAAAAGTCTTCGTCAGTTAATTCGGTTAAATTTTCAAATCCAAAACTATTGTACTTGCCTTTACCGCCATACACTATATCCGCCATGTTCCTGATGGAACGAACGGCAGTTTCTGTGGCCTTGCGGGTATCATTTTTTTTCAAAGTGGCATCCTGCACCAGGCCCAGCAGTTCAGCATCTGTACTGTGTTCATCAAAGTTGTTGGTGAGTTCACGTAAATGTTTAATGAAGCCATCTGTAATTTTTCGAGCGGCCAGGTCAGTAAGATCCCTGGTTAGCGTTGTTGCAAGCCCGTCGGCTTTTTGTTTTAGGTCGCCATCTGCAAAAGGATAGCTTCTGGTAATGGTTTGTTGTGGCATAATTTTAAGTTTTAATATTAAATAAGTGAGATTCATTTGATCGAAAATTTCATATATTTAAAATATAATAATTATCCACAGGTTTTTCCGCATAAAATACCGTCAATTTCATAGTTTCGGAGCATCTTAATATTGGCTTCATGCTCTTTTACCCTGGCTACGCTTATCGAAGCATTAGCTACGGTTTTAAATGCATCGGCCCGGGGGTCAGTGGAGCTAAATCCGCCTCCAGTTGAACCAAATCCTGCCACAGTTACAGTTTCTCCGCACCCAGTTGAGGTAGATCCGTTTCCAGTTGAGGTAATCGATGCCAGTTTGTCGTAAAGGAGTAAGAAGAAGGGTTAACTGGGAGTGATGGATGGTTAACTTGGGGTGAAGATCAGGTAACGGGCATTTTCAATGTGGCTATTAGTAATGTACCGCCGGCATTTAGCCGTGTTAATATGATAATTTGTATTGAAAGAGGTTGAAAATGAAGGGGAAACTTATACAAAATGGTATGTATTACAGAGTTTGTATTGGCGAAAATTTTTACAGAGTTTAAAACTTCCGTTTTTTTTGTACGATGTTGAATTTTAGAAGTTTTAAAAAATAGTAGATTCATTTATGCTGTGAAAACTTTCGCCTATTTTTGAGTTGGGCGTAATTATAATGAGTAGTACTTTTCACAAAAGAGATTAGATGAAAGACAGTTGGAAGAAAATTGAAGATTGGATCATCCTCAATCATCCTACAATGATTGACACATTAAACAATCCTGCTTCACAATATGATTTAGAAAAGGTAGAATCTTCTCTTGGACATGAATTACCTAAATATTGTAAAGAATTCTATTCAATACATAATGGACAGACATGGACTCACTTAAATCTATTTGACGGAGACAGGTTGCTAAGCTTAGCTGAAATTGTGGAAGAATGGAAGACTTGGAATTCTGTTTTGCCTACTATTGATGCTGATACTCAAGAACAATTTGGCGAGCCAGCAACCTCTAGCCCTGAACTAGGAATAAAAAATAATTGGTGGAACCCCTCGTGGATACCTATTACTTCAAATGGCAGTGGCGACAATTATTGTATTGATTTAGACCCTACCAGTGAAGGAACAAAAGGGCAAATAATCCGAATGTGGCACGATGACCCAAGTAGAGAATTAATTGCGTCATCTTTTGCAGAATGGATAAGTAATTATATTGAAGATTTAGAAAACGGAGTTTATGAGCCCTCTGATGACATCGGTTGGGGAGGCATCGTTAAAAAGGAATCATAAAATGACAACGCCCAACATCAGGTTTGCTGCAAGGCTGGCTGGACATTGGAGCAATGGTCATTTTTGCGCCGCCGTAGGTGTTCATAATCATACGCAAGCCAACTCCTAAACCAATGAGCCGCCGCCGTCTCGTCTCCGACGAACGGCATTGCCACAAAAAGCTGCTGTTTGATAGAAAAGATAATTTTTAACAGAGGGTGTATGCTGCCCGCTTGTCGGAGACAAGGCGGGGGCGTTTAAGTCGTTTGCGCCGTCGTAGGTGTTCATAATCATACGCAAGTCAACTCCTAAACCAATGAGCGCCGCCGTCTCGTCTCCGACGAACGGCATTGCCACAAAAAGCTACCGCTGTTTGATAGAAAAGATAATTTTTAACAGAGGGTGTATGCTGCCCGCTTGTCGGAGACAAGGCGGGGGCGTTTAAGTTGCGGAATTGTATTAATCCACTGACGCAGATATGCAGGGTATTAAATGAACGATAGCGATCTATGTGCGCCTTCGTAAATAATCAATCAGCAGCTAAAATCTGCTCCGCCATCACCAAATCAACCGGCCGGGTAATTTTAAAATTATCCTCCTCTCCTTCCACCAGTTGTACTTTTAAACCGAAGGCTTCCACCACGGTTGCTTCATCGGTAAACTTGTCTTTATAATCTATCTGGTAAGCAGGTAATAATATTTTGCTGTGAAAGGTTTGCGGGGTTTGTACCAGTTTTATAAAGTTGCGTTCCAATGCTTCATTACCATCTTCTGTAATGATACGCACACTGTCTTTACTGTCGATCACCGGTATAGCCGAACCGGTTTCCATAGCTGCTTCATAACATCTTCTTATCAGTTCAACACTAACCAAACAACGCACCGCATCATGTACAAAAACAATTCCTTCTTCGTTAACTAATTCCAATCCGTTTTGAACAGAGTGAAACCTTGTTCTTCCACCAATGGTTATCTGAATGCGGTTGTAATCAAAAAAGGCATCAATGATCTCCTGCCCTGCTGCAATATGTTCTTCGGGTAGTACTAATATAATTTGGAGATCGTCGTACGCCTGTAAAAAGGAATGAATGGTATAATATAAAACCGGTTTTCCCTTTAACAGCAGGAACTGCTTGGGTGTTGTATTGTTCATACGGGTTCCGGTTCCCCCGGCAACTATTACGGCAAATTTTTTCATGTGGTTCTTTTACTTGTCAGGCCACTAAGCAGGCACCTACAATAAATATTTTTTGTAAGTGGCCAGACAAGTATTACGTGTCTGGCCACTTGTAAGAGCTTTATTTTTTTCGTGTCTTATTACTTAAAGCAACTTTTAATTTTTAGAGTTGCTTAGTGGCCTGACACGTTAATCCTTATAAATTCCAATAATTTTTTCTCCTGCACTGTTCTTCATTCCACGATACATACCGGCACTATTAAAGATCATGGCTGCATTCCCTTTTGCATCCACCCCGATCATACCACCTTCTCCTTCCATCTTAACCAGTTTTACATTCACCACTTCATTCATAGCTTCCTGTAAACTCATGCCTTTGTATTCCATTAAACAGCTTACATCATAAGCGGCAACTGCACAGATGAAAGGCTCACCATGACCGGTACAGCTGATGGCACAGGTTTTATTATTGGCGTAAGTACCAGCGCCAATCAAAGGGCTATCGCCGATGCGGCCATATTTTTTGTTTGTCATACCACCGGTGCTGGTTGCGCCGGCAATATTTCCATTCATATCGCAGGCTACAGCACCCACCGTTCCAAATTTTTTATCTTTCATCAGTTCTTCCACTCCTTTGTGTGTATGGTCAAGCGAATAATTATCACTATCCCTTATCTCCTTCCACTGGTCGTAACGAAACTGTGAGAAAAAATATTCATCAGGCTCTAATTTTATTCCCTGCTTGATAGCAAAATCATTGGCACCTTTGCCACTTAAGAAAACATGGTTGCTGTTCAACATCACTTCAGTAGCCAGTTCTATCGGGTTGCGTACATTTCTTATTCCTGCAACTGAACCTGCCGACAGGTCTTTTCCATCCATGATGGCCGCATCCATTTCCTGCAGGCCTTTTTTGGTAAATACCGATCCCCTTCCTGCATTGAACAAGAGGTTATCTTCCAATACAACAATAGATGCCTTCACTGCATTTACTGCCGAACCACCTTCTTCCAGCACGGCATAACCTGCTGCCAGGGCCTCTTCCAGGCCGGTTAAGTAGGCCTGTTCCAGTTCGGGTGTCATGTCTTCCTTAAGTATTGTTCCGGCTCCGCCGTGTATAGCCAATGAGAATTGTTGCATACGTGTCAGTGGGTATTTAAATGTTGCCCAAAAATATCTAATTTCCCTGCATAAACCACCTACAATTTTTATTTCATGTTCAAAAGGAAACTATCGGTAAGTGACTGGCTGCTCATACTCGTAAACCTGATTCCGCTTTACTGCGTGTGGTTTGAGGGTTGGAATGCTTCGCAGGTTTTCCTGGTGTATTGCCTGGAGACGGTGATCGTTGGTGTAATTAACGTGCTTAAGATGGCATGTGTAACGCTGTTAGTAAAGAAAACAGATGTTTGGGAAAACGGGGGATCTATTACTCAACAAAGCGGCTGGTTCTTTATTTTCTTTTTTATTGTACACTATGGATTTTTTGTTTTTGTGCAAACACAGATATTCTTCAGTGTAAGCGGATTGATACCGGATGGTTCTCTTCTTGCAAGCTATTCTAAAATACCGGGGCTATTGGGCAATAACGGAAAACTGATGCTGCTGATATTTATTGCGTATTATACGCTTCAAAATCTCTTTGATTTTTTCTTGTCGGGCAATTATAAGACCATATCCATGGGCAGGCTGATGTTTGAGCCTTATATACGGATATTTGTGCAGCAGCTTGTAGTAATAGTCGGCAGCATGTTCTTAAGCTTTGGTGCCGGTAAGATTTTTATATTGGTATTTGTTATTGTAAAGGTATTTTTTGAGCTGTTTGTAAATTTCAACCGGTACCTGGCCCTTACAGAAAAAAGGCAGCAACTTAAAAATGAGCGGGAGAATAAATCTTAAGCAAGTAATTTTTTACATTCATCAAATAAGCTTTCTTTATTAATAGCAACCGTTCCTACTTCTTCGCAAACCAAACCACCGGCAATATTGGCCATTTCGGCCATTAATTTAATATTGCTGCTTGCGGTAAAAGCTAAAGCAGCAACTGCGATTACCGTATCGCCGGCTCCGCTCACATCGGCTATGCTGCGGATATGTGTAGGTATGATGGCTGCATCATTTTCCTGCTGATAAAAAACGCCTTTCTCAGATAAAGTGATAAGCGAAATACGATGCCCGAGTTTTTCCTGCAATAGCAAATGCATATGCTTCAAAGATTCCAGGTTAACTTCATCCTGCAAAATATTCAATCCTTCTTTTACTTCCTTCAGGTTTGGTTTAAAGATATCAACCCCTTCATAGGCAAAGAAATTTTTACGCTTGGGATCAACAGCAGTGAGTATATGTTGCTTTTTGCATAAAGCAATGATCCTTTTGATCACATTTTCTGTAAGCACCCCTTTATTATAATCTTCCAGGATCACTACGGCGGGACTTTCTGCAGCTATGTAATTCTCAAATGCATACAAAAGCCTGTCTTCATCTACAGCAGCCATATCATCGGCCATTTCAGCATCAAGCCGCATCATGTGCTGGTTGCGGCTTATGATACGGATCTTATTGGTGGTAACCCGGTTTTCGCTTTGTACCAGGTATTGGGTATTGATATTATTTTTTTGCAGTAATGCTGTTAATTGCTCTCCATCATCATCCTTACCCAACACGCTTATCATACTTACACTTGCCCCCAGTGAAGCAATATTTAAAGCTACATTGCCGGCACCACCGATCCGCTGCTCTTTTTTACTTACTGCAACAACCGGTACCGGTGCTTCGGGAGAAATACGTTCTACATTTCCCCACCAATATGTATCCAGCATCACATCGCCGACCACAGCGACTTTCAGTTGTGCAAGATCTGAGAATAATTTTTCGAAGTCCATTTTTAGATAGAAGATTTAATCCTTTTTCTTATTGGCTACTGCAAGATAATAAACAGGTATCCCGATCAATACAATGATCAATCCGGGCCATGTATACTGTGGCTTATAATTGATCAATAAGATACAAAATGCAAGTCCCATTAAAATATAAAGCGCAGGTAATACCGGGTATCCAAATGCTTTATAAGGACGTTCTGCATCCGGTCTTTTTTTCCTCAGAATAAATATGCCGGCAATGGTGAGTACATAAAATAATACCACTACAAATGAGATCATATCCAACAGGTCGCCGTATTTACCGCTAAGGCAAAGAATAGCAGCCATGATACATTGTGCCCATAAAGCATATTCAGGTACTGCATGTTTGTTAAGCGTTCCTGCTTTTTTAAAGAACAACCCGTCTTTTGCCATGGTATTATATACCCTCGCTCCCGCCAGTATCAATCCATTATTACAACCAAATGTAGAGATCATGATCATAACCGCAATAACATAAGTTCCAATATTACCAAAGATGACCTGGCTGGCAGAAACCGCTACCCTGTCCTGTGGAGCAGAGGCAACTTCATTAAGCGGCAATACACTTATATACATCAGGTTGGCTGATACATAAATAATGGTAACGATAAGGGTACCTAAGAACAATGCTAATCCAATATTGCGTTTGGGATTTTTTACTTCCCCTGCTATAAATGTGATGTTGTTCCAGGCATCGCTGCTGAAAATGGAACCTACCATCGAAGCTGCGATCGCTCCCAATACGGCCGATCCTGCAACACCTCCTATAATAGAGCCTTCTGCATTTCTTGATGTCATTTCCCAGGCATTGCTCCAGTTAGCATTCCATATTTCTCCCTTTGCCATTAAAAAACCAAATACGATCAGGCCAAACAATGACAGCAATTTTACAACTGTAAAACTTGTCTGTATCATCTTCCCACCTTTTACACCTTTTGTATTGATATAGGTAAGGAAAATGATAAGTGCTATAGAAACAAGCTGGGCAATATATATCTTAAGGCTCCCGATCTGTAATAAGATATTCTCTTCCTTTAATTCCAGTGCAGGAATAAAATATCCCGCAAATTTGCAGAATGCCACTCCCACAGCTGCAATGGTAGCTGTTTGTATCACGGTAAAAAAACTCCAGCCGTATAAAAATCCTGCCAGGGGATTAAAGGCTTCTTTCAGGTAAACATATTGGCCGCCGGCCTTGGGGAACATTGCACTTAACTCGCCATAACTCAAAGCTGCAGTTAAAGTCATAAACCCGGTGATAACCCAAACAGCGATGAGCCAGCCTGCACTGCCTACGTTACGGGTAATATCGGCACTAACAATAAAAATACCGGACCCTATCATGGAACCGGCAACGATCATGGTGGAATCGAATAATCCAAGTGTGGGTTTAAAAGCAGTAGTTTGTTCTGACATATATATGCTGTTTTATGTAATTTATGAAGATTGCCAACCGCTAAAGATCGGCAATCCTATAATTCTCAGAACAAGATATATAAATTGTGGGAATTTATTTGTTTGCTTCGGATTTCATTTTTGCATTCATCCCTTTTATTACATCATCAGTAATATTGAGGGTAGAATCTTTGAACACCATATAATCCAAACCGGTTCCGGTAGTAAAGATGTACATGTATTTTTTATCCTTATTATAATCGTTTAAAAAATCCTTCAGCTTCTTTTGTATTCCTTCCATGATGCTAAAGCTTTTTTCATTCAGCGCCTGGCTCTGCTCTTGTTTTTTTCTGTCGATCTTTTGTTGCTGATCGATCAGCCTGCCCTGGAAGATCTCAGCTTCCTCCTGCGTAATGGCGGCGCCCTTTTTTAAAAAATTATCTTTTTGTACCTGTAAATTGCGATAGCCGGCTTCCTGCTCCTGCTCGATCACTTTCATTGCTGCTTCAAGCTCTTTGCGCTTATCTTTTATAAAAGTTATCTTTTCATTCAGTGAGTCAAGCTCCACATAAGCAAGTGGTGGCCTGTAACTATTATTGTCTGAAGCCATAAAATTACTGTTCAATTTTGCAGCCACATCCTTGGTCTTTTTCCCTGAAAAATCATAATAATAAAGGTACCCGACAGCAAGCAGCAATACAATGTTCAATACAAGAGATAAATTTTTCATCATGCACTTTGTTTGGTGGCAAGATAATCAGAAACAGCTACAGGGCAATATTTTTGGTAAATTTTTAGGAAAGGGTTAACGGCTAACGGATACCTACAGTAATTAAAAAAGCAGAATTAACACCACAAATTGAGCTTAATACTTTTATTCAGCTAATTTCGCCGCAACGAAGTAAATACCTTTAATCCTGAGCAAAATATGTTTCTAAAAATACTTACTGTAGCCGGCCTTGCCACTGTTGAGATCTATGCAGCTATTCCTGCAGGATTTGCCTTTGGCCTTTCACCCTGGACCATTTTTTTTGCCAGCATCACCGGTGGTTTAGTGGGTGTTTTCGTGGCGGCTTTCCTGGGCGATAAGATCAGGTCATTCTTTCATAAAAATAAACCCACTAAAGAGGCGGCAGAAAAAAAGCATCCTGCTATATTAAAACTCTGGAATAAATATGGCATCATTGGACTCGGGTTCCTGGGTACAATGGCTGTTGGCGCACCCATCAGTATTGCTATTGGTGTTGGTTTAAATGCCAATATTAAAAAACTGGTTACCTGGTGCTGCATTGGCGTACTTACAAGATGTATCGTTTTTACGCTGGTGGGTTATTATGGCCTGCAACTCTTTTAAGCGATCTTATCTTTTTAAAAATTTCCCGTTCAGCAGTTTCTCCATTACTTCATCCTTAAGAGTGCGGCTGATGGGGATGCGGTGTTGGCCAATGTGTATCTCGTTACCATCAATACTGTCAACACGGTTTGCTGCAATGATGAAAGACTTATGTACTTTAATGAATGCATCAACAGGTAAATATTCTTCAACCGATTTAAAAGTAAGATAACTGATGCATTTTTTTGTGGCTGTATGAATGGTCACATAATTCTGCAGTGCTTCCACAAACAATACATCTTCATACATTATTTTTACCAGGCTGTTATCTGCCTTTATAAAAAAATAAGAGGAAGTTTCCTGCACACCGGCTTTGTCATTTTGCTTTTGCCCAAAAAATTCTTTTGCCTTAAGGGCTGCTTTATAAAAACGTTCAAACGAAATTGGTTTAACCAAATAATCCAGTGCGTTCACTTCAAAACCATCCAGGGCATATTGCGGGTAAGCCGTTGTAAAGATCACAGCAGGCGGGTTAACAAGCGTTTTAAAAAAATCAATGCCCGTTATCTTCGGCATTTGTATATCCAGGAAAAGCAGTTGAACCTGTCCGCTGCCCAGTATTTCAGTTGCAACAAGTGCATTATCAAACTCGCCCAGTAGGTTAAAGAAATCAATATCGGCAATATATTCCTTTAACCCGGCCCTTGCCAGTGGTTCATCATCAATAATAATACAGTTGATAGCCATAATTAAATTTTTATGGTTAATGTTACCTGGAAAATATCTGTTCCGTCATTGATCACCAAGGTATGTTTTTGTGGATATAACAGATCAAGCCTTCTTTTTACATTGGTAAGCCCGATGCCTGAATGCTGATCGGTTATAAGGCCTGCAGGCTCTTTTGAATTCTCTATATTGAAAATGAATTCCCCTTTACCCATCGCAAGCCGGATCTTTATAAAGTTAGGCTGATCTTTATAATGAGAAATATGTTTAAAAGCATTTTCAACAAAAGGAATGAGCAATAACGGTTCAATGGAAAATTCTCTTACTTCAGACGGACAGTTAAATTCTATAACATATTGATCATCTTTACGTAGCTTTTGCAGGTCTATATAGTCCTCCAGGTATCGTATCTCTTTCTCTATCGCAATACGGTTCCCATTCATCTCATATAACTGGTAACGCAGCATATCAGAGAATTTATGCAATGCTCCCCTTGCATCTGCATTGGTCTTATCAATTAAAAAATAAACCGAGTTGATGGAGTTGAATAAAAAATGTGGGTTGATCTGCGATTTAAGAAAATTCAGCTCTGCTTCTGCTTTTTCTTTGGCCATTTCCACCATGCGCTGCTGCATTTTTGTATAATCAATCATTAACTTAATAGCAGCCCCTGCCAGCACCAGGAAGAAATGTGGTATCACATTATCATATATCCTAGCTTTTAGATTTCCGGTAATATTCAGCAATGTTGGATTGCTCATCAACCGGCCAAGTATATTCATCTTCAGGGCGCTGCTTACTATGATCATTATTATAAAGAAGAAGGCAAACCAGAAATATTCCTTCCGGTACAGCAGTTTTGGTATCAGCAGGTAATTGGTAATGTATACCATTAGCGCCAGGTCGGCCACCTTAATTAATGTAACCTTGAAAGCCGTAGATTCCAATGCATAATCTTCGTAACGCAAAAAGAACCATAGCCCGAAGATCAGCATCCAGATAAAGAGATGATGCAGTTTATATTTGATAAAAAAGGCGGCGTTGTGCATAAGTCAAAATAAAAGTACAAATTTCAACCGGCAATAACGATTACAGCAATGGCTGTATTTACCTGACGAAATACCTTTTTCGCTTTATCAGGTAAAATGAGCAATTGGTGTAAATGATTTTAAGATGGCGTTTTAGCTCTGCAAATTTGCATAACTAAAATGCATCTCATGAAATTCATCTTATTGTTCTGCATATCAACCAGCCTGTTTTTATTTAGCATATACTCAAAAGGTGGTAATCGTATGGGAAAAAATATCCCCGCTTGTAACATTACAAAATATGAAAGATCAATAATTATCGAAACTGAAGACGATAACCATTTTATAATATCACCACTAATTCCGCATTGGGAGCCTATCTGTATGTAATTCAGCTTGTTTAGTTACAAAATTTTTCTAAAGATTTATATAATTTTCACCTTGGTCACAAACAGGTAAAGACCAGTAAAGGACTAACCCGGGCAAAAAATATTTACGGCATAGCTATTGCGCTTCTTCCCTGTAAACCAAAAAAGCTATGCAAAATATCAATCAAAACATAAGCCTTACCATTTACAATCTTATTGCAGTTTTGGAAGATGCAAAAAAGGGATACTTACATGCATCAGAAAGGATCAAAGACAGCGTATTGTCTTTACTAATGGAGCGCTATGGCTACCAGCGTGGAAGGTATAGCAGCGAGTTAAAAAAATTAGTTAACACTATGGGTTCCAATTCCCCGGTTGACCAGGTTACTTTAAGCCTGCTGCAACGCACCTGGATGGATCTGAAGGGCACTTTTAAGCACGGCAAAAAAGAGCAGATCATTGAGGGATGTATCAAGGCAGAAGAAACAGCCTTGGAAAACTATTGCCGGGCCATAGACCAGGTAGAAGATCATTACGAAGTACGAATGGTACTACAGCAACAGGTTAATGGCATAAAGACGGTTTTAAATACCATTAAGGAATATACCGGCAGAATGTATAACTGATCTTAAAGTATATGAAAATAATAAGCCCAGCCATGGAACTCATCAACGATTCACTTAAAGAAAAGCTGCAGCGACTGGTGTCATACCTGTGCCAGGTAACGAAAGGATTTGAGAATATTGCTGTTGATGTTGAGTGTACAGAACTTAAAACGGCCATATTTACTTTATCAGTTGAGGCCAGGCAGTATGCAGAAGAAATATGCAGTAAACTGCAGGAAATAAATATCAATGTTCCGTTAGCCAGCACAGACCAACTCTGGAAAAAAATAGAATCGGATATTTATGAGCAGGCAGGCTGTTTAAAAGGCGGAGAGATCATTGCGCTTTGTAATACCTGTGAGGCATACTTCAACAAATTTTATGAGGACGTTCTTTTAGAATATCTCCCGTTGAGGAATTTTAAAGATATAATTGCATTTCAGTTATATGCAACCAGGTTCTCCTTCATGAAGATCAGGTTATTGAATAAACTCAGGTTTAGCAGCAAAGCTTCTGTTGCATAAAAAGCTTTTAATACTTTTTTATAAACACTGCAATTCTATAAGATATAGTAAAATTTTGTTGGCACGATTTTAATACCTGTTAATGTAACCAAAATATAATACCATGTCAGTAAATCTTATTAAAGTGATACAGGAAAATTTAGGTTTTCCCCCTTTGCATAAAATAGACCCTGTTACAGAACAACCTGTAATTGATGGAGAAGTCCCGGTAAATAAATTCAGCCAGGCAGCTATACCTGCTGTGCTTACAGGTTTGTACAGGTATGTACAAACAGATGAGGGCGCTGCCGATGTTTTAAATATAAAAAGCAGCGACAATTGGGTAGCTAAAATATTTGATGATAACAGGAGAGAAGCTATAGAAATAATTTCAAGCTATGCAAGACAATTCAATGAAGACTCTGTTGCAAGGATGAACGCTATTGCAAATGAAGCAGTAAAAGTAGCAAAAGAAAACATGCCTGCCAATGCAGGTATTAAGGAAGTAAAAGATTTTTTTAGTAACCAGACAAATAATATTCTGTTGTATTTACTTCCTGAATTGAAAATGGGTGAATTATTACACGACAATACACTGGATGATAATACAAATAAAATGGAAGGGCCGGTGTCAAGCTTAATGCACAGTATCGGTTCTGCATTTTCAAACCCTGTTACCGGTGATGAGATAAAAGATAAAAAATAATTATCGTACAGCCTTTATTAAGCGATAAACCTGCAAAGTGCATTTTAAATTAACCAATATTCTGAAGATGTTACCTGAACAAGATAAAACGATCCCACTGCCTTACCTGATAAATGAATGTATACTTGGTAACAGGAAGATGCAGAAAATACTTTACCAGAAGTTTGCTGTTACTATGTACTACCAGTGTTTACGCTACATTAAAAACCCTGCCGATACCGAGGACGTATTACAGGAAGGATTTATTAAGGTATTTAGCAACCTGCACAATTACAAGAGCGAAGGTTCCTTTGAAGGATGGATACGGAAGATAATGACGAGAACTGCCCTTTCCTATTTGAGAGATAATAAAAAATATTGCTACCATATTGATATTGAATATGCCAGTGAAATTAAAGAGCCTGCTATTTTTGATACCCTGGTTGAAAAAGATATTAAAGGCATCGTAACAAAGCTTCCTTCAAAGGTCAAGAAAATATTCATGTTACATGTTATTGAAGGATATAACCACCGGGAGATAGCAGAAATTCTTGGATGCACTGAAAGCACCAGTAAATCCCAGTTTTACCGGTCACGGGTACGGCTGCAGAAAATATTAAAAAAGAGCGCCTGAAAATAATATAGCCCAATACGATAATAAAAAAGGAGCCTCGTTAAAAAACGGGGCTCCTTTTAGTATCTGTAAGATCATTACGATCAATTACTCTTCCTCATCAAAGCTCATCGCTTCTTTGGTGGTCATCAACAGTTCGTATTCTTCTTTGCTTCCTACGATCATGTTCTCAAACTCACGCAAGCCAGTTCCGGCAGGTATATGATGTCCTGTAATTACGTTCTCTTTCAATCCAAGCATTTCATCTGTCTTACCCTGTATAGCGGCAGAAGACAATACCTTGGTTGTTTCCTGGAACGAAGCAGCAGAGATCCAGCTATGTGTACCCAATGATGCTTTGGTAATACCCAGCAACAACGGTGAAGAAGTTGCAGGTGAGGCATCACGGAACTCAACTAATTTTTTATCAGCTCTTCTAAGAACAGAGTTCTCTTCACGTATCTCACGCAGGGTAACGATCTGGCCTGATTTTAATTTGGTGCTTTCGCCTGCTTCAGTAACTACTTTCTTATCATAGATGTAATCGTTCTCCATATTAAAGTCTAAACGATCTTCTGTATCTCCTTCAAGGAATTTGGTATCACCGGCATCCTCGATCTTGATCTTACGCATCATCTGGCGAACAATTACCTCAACGTGCTTATCATTGATCTTCACACCCTGTAAACGGTAAACCTCCTGAATTTCATTCACTACATATTCCTGAACAGCGAATGGTCCTTTAATAGCTAAGATATCAATTGGAGCAGTTTGACCATCACTCAATGCTGCGCCGGCTTTTACGAAGTCACCATCCTGTACCAGGATCTGGCGGCTCAATGGAACCAGGTATTTTTTAACCACACCATCTTTTGCCTCAACAATGATCTCCCTGTTACCACGCTTGATGGCTCCAAAAGCAACCACACCGTCGATCTCACAAACAACCGCAGGGTTACTTGGGTTACGTGCCTCAAACAATTCAGTTACACGAGGCAGACCACCGGTAATATCCTTCAGCTTGCTTAATACCCTTGGAATTTTAACCAATACCTGTCCGCTTCTTACATCATCAGCTTCTTCAACAACGATGTGTGAACCTACCGGTAAATTGTATGTCTTCTTTTCTTTTCCTTCGATGATGATTGAAGGCAATTTGGTTTTATCTTTTGTTTCGATAACCACTTTTTCACGGTGACC
>Ga0193752_1001050_pt1 | contig 24164 bp, 20 predicted proteins | sample H1c1metaG_FD_144924 | JGI IMG/M metagenome (GOLD analysis project Ga0193752, IMG submission 144924) | Soil microbial communities from a riparian zone of the East river system, Colorado, United States - H1c1 | ecosystem: Environmental > Terrestrial > Soil > Riparian zone | place: USA: East River...
CTCGGCCATGTTCGATACTTGCGAACCGATGTTGCCGTAGCCGATGATGCCGAGCGTTTTGCCGCGAAGCTCGAAACTTCCGGACGCGTCCTTTAGCCATTCGCCGCGATGGGCCGCCGTGTTCTTGTCGGCGATCTTGCGGATCAGCATCACTGAAAGGCCGATTATCAACTCAGCAACGGAGCGCGTATTCGAATACGGAGCGTTAAAAACCGCAACGCCTTTTTCGGTCGCGCTTTTAAGATCGACCTGATTTACGCCGATGCAGAATGCACCGATCGCCAGCAGTTTGTCAGCCGCGTCGATCACATTCTTTGTTATCCGCGTCTTGGATCGTATCCCGATAAGATGAACGCCTTTAACGGCCATTGCCAGATCAGCCTCGCTCATGGAGCCGTTGATCCGTTCGATAGACGTATAACCGCCTGCCTCAAGCTCGCGAACGGCGGCATCGGAAATATTCTCGAGCAGAAGGACCTTGATCCTTTCGCGTGGATAAGAAGTTTGTTCGGGCATAAGGCGGAAATGCCGATTATAACAAAAAACGAGACGGAATCGCTTCCGCCTCGTTGATGGTTTCTCGTGTCGATATTTGCCAGCTATTCACCAGCCACAACGTCCGGCAGATATTTCGGAACGTCATGTACCTTGACACCGATCTCTTTTGCGAGATTTTTCCACTTGCCGTCTTTGGTTTCATAGTAAACGTATGCGAGGTCGATGCCGACACCGTTCACCTTTACTTCCCAATAACCTTTGCTCTCGTCAGCGACCGCGACATCGACGGTTTGAATGTCCTCAACCTTGTCGCCCTTGTCATCGCAAGGCGCACAATAATGACGAATCCGCTTCTGACCTTTCAGCAAAACAACAGCAGCTTCGCCTTGTTTTTTTGTAACGTAAGCCGCCTGATCCGCAAATGCGGCGATGGCCAGAAATGTAGTTAACAACAATGCAGTAATAGATTTTTTCAACATAATTTCCCCTTTTGTTTTGTATGTATATAAAGCGCCGTGATCTCGAAGAACTCGGCGCGAACAACCTTACATATGAATCGTCAGGTCGTGTACGCCTTCGGCGGCTTCCATACGGATTCGCTGGCGGGCGCGAATTATATTCGGCCGCAGTGCTTAACTTGCCTTTTTCGGACGGCCACCGAGTTTGCCATTCGTACGCGAAGCCTTTTTTTTCCTTTCACTTATGGCCTTGCCACGCAAACGCCCGATTTCGGCATTAATGAATTTGTCGCCGATCAGCTTGAATATTATCGAACCGATGCCTATATGAACGTCCAATGACGGACAGCCCAAGGTATATCGACCCCAAAGGCCGATCTGTTTGAGGTCTTTCTCCGTTGCGGCGGCAAATTCGAAAAATATTCGCGGATCAAAAGCAAAATTCCAGCCTGAAACCAACTCTATTTGTACCTTCCCGTTTTCGTATCGAGCGGACATCGCCTCCGGTTCGCTGACCCCGCGTTTCTCGGCTTCAAAAATCTGCCTGTCTAATTCGGCATCACTTATTCGTTTTCGCACTATATTCATTGATGAAGTTTCCTCCAGTCCCTTATCAGTGCCTCATTGTTGTCAGTGACTAAATCCATTGCCCGACGGATGTTAGGTCTTGACATGCCTCGATTCTCTCGTATTTTTGGGGTCGTCGAATCCTACAGCCAGAAGTATGACGATTTCTTCGCTGTCATGTAAGACATGAACATGAGGCGGATTGTGGTCGTCGGTTCTGATCCTGATTTCAAATCCGCGTTGTCTAAGAACCGTCGGCATAAACAGAATAACCCAACTGTTAGGTTTTTACAACAGATAAGTGACGCCTTCAGGCGTTAAGACCGAACGTCTGAAGACGTCACTCCTACTTTTACATATGAATAGTCAGGTCGTGTACGCCTTCGGCGGCTTCCATTATGGCTTCGGAGACTGTCGGGTGGGCGTGGATGACGCGGCCTAGTTCGTCGGCGGTGGTTTCGAGGGCCATGGCGACGCAGGCTTCGGCGAGGAGTTCGGTGGCGTGCGGGCCGATGATGTGAACGCCGAGGACCTCGTCGTATTTCTTTTCGGCGACGATCTTAACGAAGCCGTCGGTTTCGCCGAGGATGCGTGCTTTGCCTGATGCCGAGAACGGGAATTTGCCGACCTTAACGTCGTAACCCGCGGCTTTGGCTTTCTCTTCGGTCATACCGACGCTGGCGACTTCGGGGTCGCAATAGGTGCAGTTCGGAACGAGGTTTTGCTTGATCGGCTCGACCTTTTTGCCGGCAATTTTTTCGACCACGAGAATGCCTTCTTTAGACGCTAGGTGAGCGAGCCAGGCCGTATCAATGACGTCGCCGATAGCGAATACATTTGGCTCATCTGTTTCACAATAGTCGTTGACCTTGATCGTGCCGCGCGGATTGACGACGACCTTTGTATTTTCAAGGCCTAGCTTTTCCAGATACGGCATACGGCCAACGGCGACGAGCAGCATTTCTGCTTCGAAGGTGACCGCTTCACCTTTCGCGTTCTTACCGGAAACCTTAACACCTTTTTTATTCTTTTCCAGCTTGTCGAGCTTAATGCCGGTCTCGCATTTAATGCCGGCTTTCTTGAACGAACGAGCGAGTTCCTTTGAAATATCTGCGTCCTCGATCGGCACGATGCGGTCGAGCAGTTCGACGACGGTCGTATCACAGCCGAAGCGGTGATAAACGCTGGCAAACTCTACACCCACAGCGCCGGAACCCATAACGACCATCGATTTAGGAACGCTGGTCAATTCAAGGATCTGATCGGAATTGACGACCTGTTTTCCGTCAACCTCAAAACCTGGGATCGGCCTCACGACGGAACCTGTTGCGATGATGATGTTTTTGGTATCGATCGTTTCTTTCTTTCCGCCTTCGAGCGCGACCTCGACCTTTCCTTTTCCGGTGATCTTGCCAAAGCCATTAAAGACCGTGATCTTATTTTTCTTCATCAAATAAGAGACACCGGCGGAGTTTTTAGCGACGACATCCGATTTATATTTCTGAACGCCGGTCCAGTCGTAGCTAAGGTCTTTGACCTTCAGACCGTAGTTTTCAAAATGCGAAGCCTTGTCGTAAAGGTGGGCTGCGTTCAATAGAGCTTTCGTCGGGATACAACCGCGAAGGCCGCAGGTGCCGCCCAATCGCGCGTCTTTTTCCTTTTCGACGATGGCGACCTTTAAACCCAACTGTCCTGCGCGTACCGCCGCAACGTATCCGCCCGGGCCGGAACCGATTATTGTTACATCAAATTGTTCTGCCAATGCTTTATCCTCGTCAGTTAAAAGTTTCAAATTAGAGCGAAACTACAATTATAAAGCTATTGCCTCACGATGCCAACGACGCGGCGATGATGCGAAAACGCCCATGTTTGCGCCACTCGTTCGCGCCGGCGCAAGCGGCGCAAGGCGGCGCAAGAATCGGCACTTTTTGAGGTTTTTCCAAGTTTAAGGTCGAAAAGGCCCATTTTTGTCCCACTAAGCCGTAATGGAAGACCGTAGTTTGCGCCTTTTCCAGCGTAAGCACTACGGCTCGCCGTCTTTTGTGACATTATTTTTCAAAGAACCGACCGCGAATGAATGATACAGCGATATTGCGTAGATTGTCAAATGTTTTATGTATGCAACAAAAATAGAATTGTATCCGAATGTGAGCAAGTTCCACATAAACCTCAGTACGATCTTAGATCACCTGGGCTTGCCTTAGGCGAATGCCCGATTAGAATAAGCATAATGGACCATTCAAAAGAATTTCTACAGATCGTGGGCGAAGTGATGCCGCGCGTGAAAGAGGTTTCGGTGGCGGAGGCGATCGAGCGGCAGAAGAACGGGGCGGTGCTTATAGATGTTCGTGAGGACAGCGAATGGGCGCATCATGCGAAGGATTCCGTCCATATAGGCCGCGGCGTGATCGAACGTGACATCGTCAACCAATATCCCGATAAATCGACCGAACTGATCCTATATTGCGGCGGCGGTTACAGATCGGCGTTAGCGACGGATAACTTGCAGAAGATGGGCTATACCAATGTCTGGTCGATGGCCGGCGGTTGGACGGCGTGGCGAGCGTCCGGCGCTCCGACAGATGTTGAGATACCATTATTAATGGCAGACACCGAATTTGATCCACGTGCCCGGACGCTCGAAATAGCTGCCGAATTTGCCGAACGCGGTGACCCGGTCGGCTGGTTCGATGCGCTGTACAAAGAGGCTGCGGGCGACAATGAAAAGATACCCTGGGCCGATCTCGAAACAAATCGGTTTTTTAAGGCGTGGGCCGAGAAGACAGGTCTGAAAGGCGAGGGACGAAAGGCATTGGTGGTCGGTTGCGGCCTGGGCGACGATGCGGTGTATCTGGACGATCTTGGCTTTACGGTGACGGGTTTCGATATATCGCCGACGGCGATCGAATGGGCGAGGAAACTGCACGCCGGGAGCTCGATCCAATTCGAAACGGCCGATCTTTTCCAGCCCTTCCGCAGTTGGCTTGGTGCTTTTGATTTTGTTCTCGAAGTCTACACGATCCAGCCTTTGCCGCTAGAGATCAGGCCAAAAGTCATCGATTCGATCGCCGGATTTGTGACTCCCGGCGGTGAGATTGTCGTCGTAACACGCGGACGCGAAGACGACGAAGAACCCGTAGAACTGCCGTGGGCATTATCGCGGAAGGACCTTTCGCGTTTCGAGGCGAACGAACTCACCCAAACTCATTTCGAAATAATGATGGACGATTCGGATGAAGCTCCCGGGCCCAGGTTTGTCGCAACCTATCGACGATGACTAACCTGGGTGCGAATGCTTCGCCAAAATAAATGTAAAATCACCGCAGTTTCACTGAAACTCCGCGAGCTTGCCTTTCACATCGCCAAACCCTAAATACCCGATGGCGCCCGATACACCTGCTGAGGGTATTGTTGCATTCCAGCCTGCCAGGGCGACGACCGCACGGCAGGATTTTAACACGATGGCCGGGGCGAGCAGTGTACCCACGCCCGTCAAACTCGCCAGCATGCCCCCAACCAGCCCGGCCCCGACGCTAAGCAGCATGAGTGTTACATAGCCGCCAAACATTGAGCCTCCCTGCACCTGATAGATCAGGCACCAGCCCGTTATATCGTTAAGTGTGAGTTCATCATGTGTTCTGTCGATCGGATACACGAGTCCCACGCTTGTCATGTCGTATGTTGAAAAATCGAAGGTAATCGGAGTGCCGAGGCCAGCTCCCACTGCGGCATAGTTGAGCTTGTAGGACTTTAGATTCTCCATATCGGTCAGGTCGAGCGTACCGGCGCTGACCCCGTAACTGCCGCCGATATCGATACCTCTCGACGTGTCAAATTTATAACCCACGCCGGTGAGTTCATAATCGTCGTCCTGAGCCTTGGGTTTCCAGTCATCTATTACCACCGGATCGCCGGGTATTTTGTTAACCCATTTCAATGGGCCGTGTAGCCGGGCCAGCGTCGCACCGCCCGGATCGACCCGCATGTCCGACTTTTTCCAGCCCATTATTCCTCTCTGAAAGGCATAGAGGGCCTCACACGTCTTGTTCCCGCACTGTCCGTCCACCACCAGCGGGATTATCGGGCCAAGGCATCCAAGAAGAAGAAACTTGTTCAGCAATATCTGAATGACGAAAACGTCGTTCGAGTCATTGCCGATTCCGTTACACTTTAATCCGACCGGTCTCTGAATCGATGCCATTTTTATAACCTCTCTCTTATAATGAATCTCTGCTCTGCCGGTTTTTACTTTGCCAGTTCGAAATTATTAAACCCGGATTACGCAATAGAAATTTCGCACTTGGAAAATTGGCTTTCAGTGTTTTTTGATTTGTTTCGTGCGATTCGTGGATAAAGTTTTTTCTTCCGCGAATTACACGAAACAAGAAAAATGAAGAAAATTTCTGACATTCATCTCAGAATTTTCTTTTCACCGTATTCCGCTGATAAAATATTTCTATTGCGTAATCCCGGTTAAAGTTAGATTTGGCCGCAATGCCTGCTAAAATGTCCTCAAAGAAAGTCTCAAATTTTCTAAAATGTGACTGATAAACTGGCCGAAACAACCTATTCTTTTGAGAATTTCCAACTTGATCCTTCGAGAAAACTACTTTTGCGTCTACCGGAAAACGAATCGGTCGCTCTTACGCGAAAAGCCTTTGAAGTGTTGTTGTTATTGGTTGAGAATGGCGGCGAGATCGTAACGAAAAACGATCTAATGGCTACGGTTTGGCGGGACAGCTTTGTCGAAGACGCAAATCTCACACAGACGATCTCCGTTTTGAGAAAGCTTCTTGGCGAAAACCCTAATCAGCACCGTTTTATTGTTACAGAAACGGGAAAGGGCTATCGTTTTGTCGCGCCGGTTAGCGAATCGAACGGCAGCGAGCGTTTAGATCGAACGGATCTTAATGCGGTCGCTGAATCGTCCGATAAGGCATCGGATCACCGAAAAACCTATGTATTGGCCGTTGCCGGTATCCTGGCGATCTCCTTTATTATCGGTGCCAGTTACTTTTGGAATAAACCTGATGATGCGCAGAATTCCTATCCATCATCGGCAAAAGAGGTCAAGACGATCGCCGTTTTGCCGTTCCGAAACATCGAGCCAAACCAGGGTGACGAACTTCTCGGCGTCGGAATGGCGGATACGATCATTACAAAATTGAGCCGCATCAAAAGGATCGTCGTTCGCCAAACAAAAAGTGTTATTCGCTATGCCGATTCGACGCCTGACGCTATAAATATTGGACGGGAAATCAATGTCGATGCGATCTTGGAGGGAAGTATTCAAAAGGCGGACGGACGAATGCGCGTTTCCGTTCGCCTGTATCGCGTCAGCGACGGTTCATTGCTGTGGGCGGAAAGTTTTGACGAAAGTGACGCGGATATTTTTGCCCTTCAGGATTCGATCTCCGAAAAAGTCGCCAGATCTTTATCGCTGGAGCTAAACACGGAAGAACGCGATGAATTAAGACGCCGTTACACGGAAAATATCGAGGCTTACAACCTTTACAACAGAGGCCGGTTTTTCTGGAATAATAGAAACGGCAGCGATCTGCGAAAAAGCATTACTTTGTATGAACAGGCAATCGCAAAGGATAAAAATTACGCCCTCGCCTATTCAGGTTTGGCTGAAAGCTATGTTTTGCTTCAATTTTTCAGCCAATCGCAGGAAAAGGACTTTTTTCCCAAAGCAAAACAAGCGGCGGAAATGGCTTTGAGCTTAGACGAAAACCTCGCCGAGGCCCGAGCGGCCCTGGCCTTGTATAAAGAACTATACGAATGGGATTGGGAAGGTTCGGAAATCGAATTCAAACGGGCGATCTCCGCAAATCCAAGTTATGCCACGGCGCATCAATGGTATGGTGAATTTTTGGCCCTTATGGGCAGAACCGAAGAAAGTATCGCCGAAGTTGAAAAGGCGGTCGAACTCGACCCGTTATCGCTTTCAACCAATGCGGCACGGGCCGTTCCGTATATGGCCGCAGGGAAATATGATAAGGCGATCGAAAAATTAAAGCGGGCCCTGGAATTGGATAGAGATTTTTCAGTCGCGTTATTATATTTGGGTGAAAGCTACGATGGGCTGGGAAATCACAAAGAAGCGATCGTTCAATACCAAAAAAGCATTCAGAATCCGGGTGGCGGAGGCCCATTTTTTACCACTGCTTTGATCTATTCGTTAGCGAAAGACGGGCAGAAGAAAGAGGCCGAAGAAAAACTCAACGGACTTTTAGACCTCGCTTCAAGACACTCAGTATCAAATTATGTTTTGGCGCGTGGATATGCAGCTTTAGGGTATAAAGAAAAAGCTTTGGATAAACTCGAAAAGGCTTTTCAGCAACGCGACGGTTTAATGGTCGTCTTAAAAACTGACCGGAATTTCGATGCAATGCGCGATGAAGTAAAATTTCAGGCGATCCTCAAGAAGATGCATTTTTGAATAACAGCAGAACGATCGCTAAGCTTATATTTCCTTTTCGGCGAGTTTTCCCCATTTTTGAATTTCGCGGCGGCGAAAGGACGGAGCGATCTTTACGGATTCTATCGCTTGTCCGAACATCTCAGCGGCCCGCTCGTTGTCTCCCTGAGACTTTAATACCTTGCCAAGATAGTACAGACCTTCCGGATCGACCGGCCGGCGGTCAACGTATTTTTCGAGAGCTTCGGCGGCTTCGGCATTCATGCCAGCCGACATGTATGTCGAGCCGATCTCACGCCAGATCTCGTTGAGCGCGTATTTGTCGTCTTGTTCGAGCACGATGGAGAAATGATTCAACGCGACCTGAAGTTCGCCTTTTTCTCTCGCTAATTTTCCCAGTTGGTAGTTGGCATCGCGCTCTTCGGGGTCGATCGCGACGGCCTTTTCGAAATGCCCGGTGGCCTTTGTGATCTGTCGCCGCTGCATATAAATGAGGCCGAGTTGGACGTGAGCATCCGCGTCTTTTGGGTTGACCGTGGCATTGTGCAGAAAGCGGTTAAAATCCTGTCGCCGACGGAATGCATTGCCAAATCCACGCACCTCGCCGCCGATGTAGCCGCCCAAATAGATGACCGCAAAGATTATCAGGAACGGCGAAAGCAGCCACGGCGAAACGATCTGAAAAAAGTACATCCCGAAACTGAATGCGATCCAGCCGATAGCGACGGCAAATGCTGCCAAACCGAAATTCGCACCGAATACCGTTCTGATCGCGAATACCATAAAGACGCCGAATATCAATCCGCTGGCGGCCCACATTGCTAAATATGCCAGTGGATTTACTGCCTGCGAGTACAACAGCATTCCAACCAAAGCGAACGGAATATGCGCCGCCGCCCACGCCATCAGCGAGCAAACCGAAAGCGTTCCGTAATCTCGCTGCAGTACCGGCCCGAATCGCCCGACACCTCCGAATACGGACAACAGAAATATCAGAAACGGTACATAGAACAAAGAGATCGAAAGCAGGGGCTGATAGAACGTGGTTGGAGCAAAGGTAAAGAATCGAAAGAAAAGATCGCCTATCAGCGGCGGTTGTTGGCGAATTTTCATCGCGTGGCGATACTCGGAAACCGAATGTTCGTATGCATCCTCTTCCGCCTGTGATTCGGGATTATAGTTTGAATAATCCGGCTGATAAAACTCGCCGAGATCAGGTATGCGGTAAACGCTGTGCAGTTTCGTATTGACCGTCACGAAAAACACGACCGAGACGATAAGAACCAACAATATCGAAAAAGCCCAACTGCCTTTGTCCATCACCTCACTCATTGCGGAGCCCGGACGGATGTAGAGGAGTATAAGCTGTTTTAAGTTTTCCATTAAAAAGTAGTAGACGCCGAATCGGCTAAGAAATGCCAGTAAAGAGTAATGTCTCGAAAGAATCTATGTCAAGATTTTTATCAAGAAGTTTTTAAGATAGAATTAGTTTATTAAGTAATTTGCGAGGGAAATCAGATATGCCGGAAGCAGTGGAAAAAGCACCGCAAACACGTACGGAAACAGATTCGATGGGCGAGATCGCGGTGCCTGTGACTGCGTATTGGGGAGCGCAGACACAGCGTTCGCTGAAGCATTTTAATATTGGATTTGACGTAATGCCACGCGAGGTTATCAGGGCGCTCGGCATTCTGAAAAAGGCTGCAGCGATCGTTAATTTCGATCTTGGCAAGCTGCCGGAAGATAAGCTGAAGCTGATCGAACAAGCGGCGGACGAGGTGGTCGAAGGAAAGCTTGACGATCATTTTCCGCTTCGCGTATGGCAGACCGGTTCGGGCACGCAGACGAACATGAACGCCAACGAGGTTATCTCAAACCGCGCGATCGAAATGGCCGGCGGCGAGATGGGTTCGAAAACGCCGGTGCATCCGAATGACGATGTAAACAAATCGCAATCGTCGAACGACACGTTTCCGACGGCGATGTACATCGCCGCCGCCGAACGGCTGACAGCTTTGATACCGGAAGTTCAGAAGGTCCACGACGCGATCCGCGCGAAAGCCGACGAGTTCGCTGATGTTGTAAAGATCGGCCGTACGCATTTACAGGACGCAACGCCGATGACCGTGGGCCAGGAATTTGGCGGCTGGGCAAATCTGATCAAGCGGGACATCGAAAGATTGCGGCTAGTGCTGCCCGGCCTTTTAGATCTTGCGATAGGCGGCACAGCGGTCGGAACCGGACTAAATGCTCATCCGGAATTTGCTGAACGGGCGGCGGCAAAGATCGCGGAATTAACGGGCTTGCCGTTCAAATCACATCCGGATAAATTTGCAGCTTTGTCGGCCCACGATGAAGTAGTGTTTGCATCGGGTGCATTGAAAACGCTCGCTGGTTCGTTGATGAAAATCGCGAACGATATCCGCTGGCTGGCATCCGGACCGCGCTGCGGCATCGGTGAAATTTCATTGCCTGAGAACGAACCGGGTTCATCGATCATGCCCGGCAAGGTCAACCCGACGCAGTCCGAAGCGATGACGATGGTCGCAGTCCAGGTTTTTGGCAATGACGCCGCAATTGGCTTTGCCGGTTCGCAGGGGAACTTTGAACTGAATGTTTTCAAGCCGGTGATGATCCACAATTTCCTGCATTCGGTGAGGCTCATTCACGACGCATGCCACGGTTTTGTCGATTACTGCATTGCCGGGATCGAACTTAATCGCGACCAGATCGACCGTTATTTAAACGATTCGCTGATGCTGGTTACCGCGCTCAATCAGCACATCGGATATGACAACGCATCGAAGATCGCCAAATATGCGCACAAAAAGGGAAGTTCTCTGAAAGAAGCGGCTGTGGAATTAGAATTACTGACGGCGGAGAAGTTCGATGAGCTGGTAAAGCCGGAAGAGATGACACATCCATAAGTTTGGAGTTCCAGCTTTAGCTGGCCTGCTTCAAAGATGCCGCCTAAAGGCGGGACTCAGAACTATCAACTAATTCAGTTTTGGCAGAGGCTGGGTGACTGCTTTTGCAAGGACGGACGAACGGGCGGCGTCGGAAACCTTTTGGGCACGTCCTTTCGGGTTGCCGGTGGCGGCGTTTTGAAAGAAGGCGAGCTTTTCCATTTCGATCTCTAGCTGTGTACCTGCCTCGACATTCGGAGCGGATTTTTGCTGTAGGGCAAGTTTCTCCACCACGTCGGCCTGCGCAATCGTGCGTTCGATATAGTTAACGGGAACTTTCTGATGTTCGTTGCTCATTTCAGATCACTTTCCTTCGTCATTAAACCAAAATTTCTCATCATAGCCGGCTTCGGCCTCAAGCCACAACACATCCGGAATGCGTTCCGCAAGCTGCACGATACGATCGCTGACCGAAAAATTGGTGTCATCCAAGGCTGTCGAGATCATAGGATGCGTGTCGAATGTCGGCGAGATCTCGAACATCAAGGCTACAAATATGGCGATGTCCTCGGCCCTGGCGAAACCGCGCGACTTTGCACGCTCGATGCCAAGCTGGACCATCGAAACGAGTCTGAGCGGACGAATGGCCGCGACACGTCCGTGATTGGCTTTGACAATCGCATCGCACACCAGACGAAGAACGTCGTCATCGCTTTTCGCAATAAAGCTCTGTATCTGTGAATCTCTGATTACCAGCATTAAAAAATCCTTTATTAGTTGCCGACCATCACCTGTGGAAAACCTTTCACTATCTTATTTGGCGGCCCGAGCGGTTCGAGGACAGTGTCACCCATTCTTGACTGAGGCATATTGTTCGTTAAAACTGAGGCCGAACCGTCAATGACCAAACCCGGCCCGTGCGGCGGAACAGGAGACGGCACTATGCAAGAGTGAATATCGGACATTGCACCCAGCGATGATGCCATCGCTCCCAGCGAAGCCCCGGCCGCAGTCTTGGCGGCTTGCTCGGCCGCATAGGCAGCAGGTGCACCAGGTGTTCCCGCGGCAGCCTTGGTTGCGGTTTCCGCTACGGTGATGGCGGTATCGGCAATCTGTTTCGCAGCCTTTAGCGCGGCGGCGGCGGCGGCGGGAATACCGCGCCATGCCGGCATAAATCCGATAAGGACATCCATACTGCCAGGCCCGGGCGTTAGTACGGGCGGCAATGGATGCATGACATTATCTGCAACTCGGGCGGCTGGAGGCATAGTTTTATGAATCCTTATTTAATATCGTGGACTGAAGCTTTCCGTTTTCGATCCGATAGCGAACCAGGTCGGGTGCATTTTCTGCTTCGGTATAAAACGCTTCGACTTCGCCGAATAGAGTCTTTAGCTCTCCGCCATTGCAAGTCGGCAGAAATTTGCCCAGAACGCGCGGATCGTAAAAGCGAAACTTCATCGGATTTCCTTGTTCGTCATATGTCTGCATCAAGGCCCTGAAATGCCGGCGCATCTCGATCATTGAGCGACGCGATTGAACAAAGATGCCCCAGTGTTTGCCTAATGCTTCTGTTAGAACCCAATCCGCGAACTTACTGTCCGGCGACAGATAAACCAAATACGGGGCCGCGTAAACCATGTCCGGTGTCAGGTCGCCGGTCAGGAGGCAATAATTTGGCACCTGCCCTTTAAATAAGCGCGTGGGAAGATCGGGAACCATTACGCCGTCAAGCACACAATAAAGCTGAGTTCTGTTATTGAACAAATACTGTTTCAACTGTTGTTCATTCATAAAACGTCAACAAAAATTCCTTTCCGATCTTACATGAACGGGATCGCATCCTGAGCTCCTTGAAGTGCGCTCGTCGCCTGTTCGGAAACCTGTTCAGCGGCTTGTTGGGCGTCGTCTGCGGCTTGCGTTGCTGTTTCCTTAGCATCATCGACGGCCTGCTGAGCTTCTTCCATCTTTTGCTCGGCGGCCTGTTGAGCATCACCGACGGCTTGCTTGGCCTCGTCCACCTTCTCTTCAGCCGCTTGCTGTGCATCCGCAGCCGCCTGTTGGGCCTCATCGACCTTTTCCTCGACGGCCTGCTTTGCTTCCTCGGCGGCTTGCTTGCCTTCTTCGATCAGAGCCTCGGCTTTCTCACGGGCCTCTTGTACTTTGGCAAGTGCTTCATCGGCATAGGCCTCAGCGTTATCTTTAAGGTCCTGAGCGAGAGCCTTTGCCTGCTCTACCTTATCCATGACCTTATCCTTTACGGAGTCGACCGCTTGTTTGACCTGGTCGATCTTTGACAGGATAGCGGCCTGAGCGGCGGCGAAGAAACCCAACGCGGCGCCTTTTGCCTGCTGAGCCGTCTGTTCTGCTGTTCCCTGTGCCTTCTCGACAGCATTCTGAACTTGATCGGTCACAGCGGCAACAGGTGCGGCCGCCTGTTGTGCGATCGCCGATTCAAGGCTCGGAGCCTGTGGATTGCTGGCCCTCTCACGAACGATATTCGCCAGGTTCGCAAATTTAGCTGGCTGCGCCGGAGGCGGAGCTGCCGGCGGTCTGGTCACCTGACCCGGTACGGCATTATCAGCCTCCTTTGGAGCAGTTGGCGAACCCGGCGAAGCTCCAGATCCCGAACCGGCTGCTCCGCCGCTATTAAGCATCACCATTGTGCCTTTAACGAAGATCCCGCCGGCATTAATAGCCACAAAGTTTCCGCCGACCTTTAAGGTAAGTGAGGCTCCAGCTTCAATTACAGTCGTTACACCAGCCTTCAGGTGAATTTCGGTTCCGGCATCGAGGGCGTATTTCTGACTTACCTTTACGTCCTGACTTCCGCCGATGCTCTGCCCCAGCGATCCGCCCACTTTTTCAGTCTGGTTTCCGCCCACAGTCAAGCTCTTGTCAGCTCCGACCTTTTCATTTTGGTTGTTACTTACCTCCAGATGACGGTCGTGCTGGATCAGTTCCATGCAGTCGTTCTTAACGCGAATGTCCTGATTTTTTTCCGCGTGGATGAAGATCTGCTCAGAGCCTTTCTTGTCCTCAAACCGAAATTCGTTAAAGCCGCCTCCGCCCATGGTCGAGTTGGACTTGAACGTGGACTTTGTTTTTTCGTCCGGCAAGGTATACGGCGGCATGTTTTCGGCGTTGTAAACACTTCCGACGATGATAGGTTGATCCGGATCGCCTTCGAGAAAGTCAACGAGCACCTCGAACCCGATACGCGGGATCGAAATCGCGCCCCACTTCTTGCCCGCCGACATGTGTGCGACGCGCACCCAGCACGAACTGCCCTCGTCGTTTTTGCCTTCGCGGTCCCAGTGAAACTGGACCTTTACACGCCCATATTTGTCAGTGAATATCTCCTGGCCGGCCGGCCCGACCACGGTGGCGGTTTGGGAACCATGCACTATCGGCTTCGGTGTGCGGCGCAGCGGCCTGAATGGAGGACTGTCTGGCTGGCCGAATGTGATCGACGTAAAGCTTACCGAATAACAATTGGGAACCGGTTCGTTCGATACATACGACGGCGATTGAACAGCCTCAGTTTTTACCGATACGATGACATGGGCGTTGTTATACGCCGCGACCGGGTGTTCCAGCATTGTAAATCGATAGCCCGGCATCATCGAACAAGAGTCGGAATCGCCATAACCGTTCTTATAGGCTACGTCTATTTCCTGCTGACGAATGCCGACTGTTCGCTTGTTGTCGGTGAAGATCTTATTCAGGTCAGCCGCCCTTTCGCCTCCGCCCGGATCGACGCCATCAAAACGCTTAGCGTAATCGCCCGGAAAATCGTAGAACTCCAGGTTCTGGTTGCCGCCGATGTTAAAGCGACTGAGTTGATCGGCTGCCAGTTTCTTGCCGACCAGCTCGAAATTGTGGTCCCAGAGAGTATATTTACCAGTGCGTATCTGATCGTCGATCTTCCATGTCAGGATCGATCCGACCCATTGTTCGCTGATCGAAGATCTGTCGAGAGCGTATGGCAGCCTATCCTTGCTCGGGCACGGAATATGCGCTTGCGGCGAGTCGGCCACGACCATTAGGTGAGAATTTTCAGAATGCTTGAAGAAGTAAAATATCCCCTCTTCTTCCATTAGACGCGAAGCAAAATCGAAATCAGATTCGCGGTATTGAACGCAGTAATTTCTTGGTTCGTAAGTTCCCTGAAACTCCCATTTAACCTCGAGTCCGTTAAAGACTGTTTTCAAAATATCCGGAACACTTTTTTGCTGGAAAATACGGCTTTGATGACGCTGGGTCAGAAGCCAGGCTTTCGGAACGACAAGCGCCTTATATTTGGTCCAACGTGAATTACGACTGCCTTGTGTGAAACGACTGCATATGCCATGAAAATGCCGCTCTGTAACAGCTTCGCCGGCATGTTGCTGAACATGCACGACCATCGGCTGGCCGATCAGTTTCTTAGGATCGACCACGTCTGGCTCATCGCCGACGGCGTCGTGGTCATGCAGTATTTCCAATTCATATCGGAAGAGCTGTGAGATCCCTTCAAACGATCGAAGACGCTTGATCAAAAGCTGATCGTAGGGAAGCGGCGTCGTGAGACTCAACAATCTGTTTTCCTGTGTAGCTGACATACATCAATAGCAACATGTGTTGCAAAACTAGACGGAGATCCGAAGCGTTTTTGCAAATAACATCCCAGTTATTACCAGCGAGGCCGATGAACCTCACGCGGATCTGAAAATGGAACGCCGCCAGGAACGTATTCCGGGTCATTGGTTGACAGAAACATTGCCTCGACCCGTGCAAGAAAACCACCCGGCCGCACCAATCGCGGATCCCGGACCGACACGAGGTGTGAACGCGGAGAATCGGATTCATCGCCGGGCATTGCCTCAACAAGCGTACCTTCAAAGAGGCCTTCGCCATCCGGGATCTGATCACTGGCTGAGGCCCGCACTCGAGTTTCGAAGCCGCAAGCCAATCTATAGATAAATCGAAAGCCGAGATCGCCGTCATCTTCCTCATCAGTAATGTGGTCGATTGATCCTCCGGCAACACCGCAGCTATGTATCTCGACACCTTCGCCGCCCGCATCCATCGATTTCATCAACCGACGGAATGGAATACTGAAATCGTTCGCGTTATCGATGTTGATGTCATAATCGTCATCTTCAATGCCGCCGAGATGAATAGTTCCCGGACTGCCGTGTGTGTCAATGATAAGAGCTTCAATTAATCCGGCAGACGCGGAGCGTTCATCGTCAGTGAACGTCGCCAAAACGCGGTCTGCTACATCACCGGCCGCTATACCGTGCGTTATCGTAACACGGCGGACGTCCCGGTTGCGATGCCGTTCAAATGTAACATTCGCATCCGGAACATCCGCTGAAAGTAAATAAATGATCATACTTTACGTGATCTGGTACACAAATTTCTCGTCGTCACCGACGGCTACGTGTACCTTTTTGATCCCCTCGCCGCTGGCCATTCTCGACAATACTTCGCCGCTCATGTCCGGCAGCATCGTACCCGTGAGGATGTTATAAACATTCCGGGCACCGCTGTCCACATCGGTACAGCGCTTGGCCACCGTCTCTATGACGGCATCATCGTAGGAAAATTGCGCACCGTGATTGTCCGCAATACGATTTTTGATCTTGCCAAGCTGAAGTTTGATGATCAGACGCATGATATCGTCAGAGATCGGGTAAAAGGGAACCGTGACGAGGCGGCCGAGAAGAGCCGGTTTGAACGCTTTGTTCAATTCGGGCTTGATCGCCTCGACGATGCCGTCCGGGCCGGGCATTGTTTCCGGATCGGCACAAAGCTTCATGATCGTATCCGTGCCGACGTTCGATGTCAGCAGGATGATGCAGTTCTTGAAATTGATCTCGCGGCCTTCGCCGTCTTCCAGAACGCCCTTGTCGAATACCTGAAAGAAAAGTTCCATCACGTCCGGGTGAGCCTTTTCAACTTCGTCCAGAAGCACAACCGAATACGGTTTTTTCCTTACTGCTTCTGTCAGCACGCCGCCTTCGCCGTAACCGACGTATCCGGGAGGCGATCCTTTCAAACTCGAAACCGTGTGAGCTTCCTGATATTCGCTCATATTGATCGAGATAAGATTGCGTTCGCCGCCATACAGCGATTCAGCCAAGGCAAGGGCAGTTTCGGTCTTACCGACACCAGAGGTCCCGACAAGAAGGAATACGCCGATCGGCCGTTTCGGGTCGGTCAAGCCTGCTCTGGATGTGCGGATGCGTTGCGAAATTGCCTCGAGTGCGTGGTCCTGGCCGAGGACGCGTTCGCGAAGCGTCGTCGAAAGATTCAGCACCGCGTTTATTTCGTCAGCGACCATCTTACCGATCGGAATGCCGGTCCAACCCGAGATAACCTCGGCGACCGACTGGCCTGTTACGACCGCCTGCATCAACGGATCTTCTCCCTGAATTTCTTTCAGTTCCGCATTCAGCCGTTTAAGTTCGCCTTTCAAGAACTCGGTGTCTATCGGTTTCACAGTTTCCGGTGCGGTTGCGGCGGCTGTTCCGCTTGTATCATCACCTACTGCTGCGGCGTCAGTTTCGGCGGTGGCGGCAGCTGCGGTCTCGGCGGGTGCCGCTGCATCACCGTTTGCCGCAACTAGATCGGCCAGCTTGCCTTCGTGGCGTGACAATTCAAGCTTGGTGCGGATGTTGCGGATCTGTTCGACAAGGTCCTTTTCCTTCACCCACTGCTCGGTCAGTTTCTCAAGTTGACCTTCGGTTTCCGCTCGTTTTGCTTTTAGGTCTTCAAGACGTTCGTCGTGTTCGGCACCGGTCGCCATCTCCCGTTCGAGCGAATCTATCTCAGAAGTGAGATTTTGAATTCGCCTTGTCGCATCTTCGACCGACGCGGGTGTGGCGCCTTGTCCGATCGCGACCTTTGCACACGCTGTATCAAGAACCGAGACCGACTTGTCCGGCAGTTGACGGCCGGTGATGTACCGATGCGAAAGCTTTACGCACTCGACGATCGCTTCGTCCAAAATGCGGACGTTATGATGTCCTTCCATTTTGTCCGCAATGCCGCGCATCATGTCGATAGCTTTCAATTCGTCCGGTTCTTCGATCTTGACGACCTGAAAACGGCGGGCCAGAGCGGCATCCTTTTCGAAATACTTTTTGTATTCGGCCCAAGTCGTAGCCGCGATGGTGCGGAGTTCGCCGCGGGCTAATGCAGGTTTCAGAAGGTTTGCCGCGTCGTTCTGGCCTGCGGCCCCGCCGGCCCCGATCATCGTGTGTGCTTCGTCGATGAACATAATGATCGGCTTCGGCGAAGACTTTACCTCATCGATCACGGACTTCAAACGATTTTCAAATTCACCCTTGATTCCCGCACCGGCCTGTAAAAGGCCCAGATCGAGCGTACGCACAGAGACATTTTTTAGCGGGTCTGGTACGTCGCCTTGAAAGATGCGCAGAGCAAATCCTTCGACGACGGCGGTCTTACCAACACCTGCCTCACCGGTAAGGATCGGGTTATTCTGCCGGCGACGCGTGAGAATATCAATGATCTGGCGAACTTCGAAATCGCGTCCAAGAACCGGATCGATCTTTCCGGCGGCGGCCTTTGCCGTTAGGTCTTCGGTGTATTGATCTAGCGATTTTGTCTTTCCGGGAATGCCTGACGCAACCTGAGTTCCATTCGACACGCCTGCGGTTTCACCGAGGGACATTGCGTCGCGTTCCTCGGCCGAGTCCGCCGTCACATCGGGAAGTGTTTTCTGCAGGTCCTCGACAGAGATATGATCGAATTCCTTTGAGATATCCCTTGCGATCCGGGCAAAGCCGTCATTCGCCAGCAACGCAAGAACCATATGTCCGGAACGTACACGAGCGGCGCCGAAATCGACCGATGCCAAAAGCCATGCATCCTGGATCCATCTCGGTATGCGGTCGCTCAACCCGGGCGTGCGGGAATTGCCTGACTTCAGCCGGTCGAGTGCTGTCGAGACATCCTTGTTGAGGCGGTCGATGTTCACTTCGTAATGCGAAGCGATCTTATGCAGGTCGGTATCGTCCTGTTCAAGGAGCTTTACGAGAATATGCTCGATCTCGACGTCATAGTTGGTGCGCGATAAACAAAGCCCGGCCGCACCTTCCAGTGCGTTTCGCGTAACATCGTTCATTCTCCCTACAAGGGATTTAAGGTTTACATTCATGATTCTTCTCCTGGAAATTCGCGTGTAAATTAAATCTTATTGCTGCGGTCCTTAATTATTTGTCTGCAAGATCAATTGGTCATCATCTTTCGTGAATGGCACGGTTTTCAAGAACGACGTCCACCCGAGCATTGGCTTGCGAAGAGCCCGCGTCGTCAATATGCTGCTTGGCACTTGTTTCTTTTCGATCACTAACTGAGCATCATAATCCACTTCGAGTCCGACAAAAAAGTCCATCAACGATCTCAGAGGTTTGCTGGCCGTTCCGTTCGGCAGGAAAGCCTGAAACTTTTGAAACTTCAGCGGGCCAAGTTTTAGGCGAAATTTGGATTGCTGGTCCCAAACTAGAGATCCCACTATTGTATTCGTTCCAAGTGTGCTGTTCTGGCTACCGAGCTTTGTTCGATCACGCTCCTCAAGTTCCAGCCATTGCCCGGAAAATTGATCGAGGTTGGCTTCGACACCGAAATAGTCTGATATTGCCCGTTCCAGGGCATTTGACGAGTGCGGCTTTTGTGCTATCAGCCCTACGTAGGGAAGCAGCGACTCATCCTCAAGGTCCATGCGGCCGCGAAGGCCTTTTGTGCCGAGACCCGCCAGATCAAACAAATACTGTGTAAATTCGTCATTGCCGCGTTCGTAACCGACGGGGAATCGATATTTCGCCCATGCCTGATAAAACATCGAGGCGGCACGGTGCGTGAAAATATCGAGGAACGCCCACATGGACGTGTCGCGGTGACGAATGCGGTCGAGGACGAGTTCGGTGTAATGCGTCGGCAAAACGCCGCTGACACCGACCATTCCCATCATGCAGATCATCATTTCGATCCGCTTTTGATCGGTTACTGGATCGGTTACGTCATTGATCTCACGGATCGCGCTTGCCGGAAAGTCGAGAGCGACATAAGAACGAAAACGTACCGTCTCTTCGGCAGGAAGGGCCGTACCGCCGACCGATTTGCGTTCGGGATAAACCTTTTCCAACAAGCGCACGGCTTGAAAGAACTCAAACCTGTACGGCTCGTCGAAGAGAATTTGATTTAAAGGTTTTTTACTCATCAAACCCGAAACAAAAACAAAAAAATAACACGAACGATCGCCGGATCAAAGAATTTCCTGTTCGCCCGCACGTGCAGGGAAATCCTTGATCGTTTCTTCCCGCTGCTTTGACCGCAAGATCATTTGATTGAAAGAATTGAGCGAAGCATACAACCCGAGGAATCGCTCTAAAACGCATGCAAACAGATACATGCCGCTGCCGACGAACTGCTCTTCGTCAAAAGTGACGGTAGTTTCAAGCCCGCGCACAAAACCGGTGCCGACACGGCCGCCGATCTGCCGGATGGCCTTTCGCGATTCGACATGGTTGATCCCAAGGATCTGTTTTCTGGTAACCGACGAATCGCTGAAATTGTATAAGTGCAACATCTCCTGAAGGGCCTCGGGGTTTCCGTCCTCGGCATTCACGAGAGATAAGAAATTCAAGTTAAGGTGCGAGATCAATCGCCATTGGGCTGAACGACGCTGCGGCGGCCTGATAGTTTCCGTCGGTTTGGTCAGGCACTTAACGCGCGAAAGCAGGGCAGTTCCCTCGACCTCGAAATCACCGTCTTTTCCGCCAAACGGAAGCCTGGCCGGCAAGTCGCGATTGGTGCAGGTTGTCTGGACATTCAACACCTCAACCGCCGGAATACGAGGGTTGAAGTTTGCGTCGACCAGCGACATATAGATTTCGGTCCCGTCGTCGTCCGGGCGTTGCGATGGGCGCCGTGTCGCGTACCAAAAAGCTTTTTCCATCTGTTCGCCGTATGCATGTTTAAGCGAATAGAACGGCGAAAATTGGCGAGTGGTTCCCGAACCGGGATCGGCGGTCACGACATCGTCGACCGAGTAAACCTCAGTAGTGGTCTGCCGGTGAACATCCGGGATCACCTGATATTCATACTTCTGCTGGGACAGGTAGATCGGATCGGCCAGCCGGGAAAACAGATTAACGATCGGCGAACAGCCTAATTTAAAAGTGTCAGCCGAGATCGGGGCGACCGGAGGCGTCACATCGCGAAGATTTATTATCAACTCAAAATGGCTGCCGAACTTATTATTCACGGCTTGGTCCAGGCCAAAAACATCAAAGAATAAAAACTTGTAGGGAAAGCTAAAATATTCGGTCAGAAGCCGGTATCCGGTGAACGAGCGTTTTGAATAAGGAAGTATTGCCTCATCGTCACCAAAACCGACCGGCTTGATCGCATCGTTTGCTTGCATGATCACCGAATCAGGCGGTTTCAGCTGAATATTCGTGATAGTTTTCAGTGCACGGTCGCCCAGCGGCTGCTCTTTCGGCCGAAATTCCACAGAAACGGCGTTCGTAAAGAGTATTTCGTATAGTGGAAAAACAAGCTGCGGGTCGCCGTCCAGATAAAAACGCATCGATTTTGGCGGAGCGTCTTTGCCGTGCTGCCTCAATTCATGCAGATCAGATTCGCCAAAACAGCGGAAGCTGAATCGCAGTGAACAGTCTGCATACTTTCCCCGGGCATCCTTCGGAGCGGGCGATTCCAAAGCGGCTGAAACCAGTTCTATTGGCATTAGATCGACTTCGTAAGAAGTTCGAAACCGGCAAGGCGTACCGTCCACCGGTCGCGAATTTAACCGCGCCCCGCGCTCAAGCAACTGGGTCGACGACATTTTGTCGCTTGTCGAGCCAAAGGAAAATTGGGCGATCGCCATCGAGGGTATCGGCGCCAGATAGTGAGGATAAAGTAAGTTTAAGAAAGATTCCGTTACTTCCGGAAGTTCGTCGTCGAGTTTAAGCCCGATCCTTCCCGAAAGAAATGCGAACGCCTCGACCATGCGCTCGACATGCGGATCTTCGACCTTTTCTTCATCGAGCTGCAGCCGGCCGGCGATCTTGGGATAACGGCGCGCAAACTCCGCGCCCATTCGACGCAGAAAAACGAGTTCTCTTTCGTAATAACTTAAAAGTTCGTCCCGCATTTGAGAACCTATATTATAGTTCAATAGTTCAAAAGAACTATATCGAAGAAAGACCGAATTATATCAATGGTACCGCGAGCACTAAAACAAACGAGGCCTATTGTTCTCTAATGGAAAAATCTCCCGAACCAAGTTCAAGTACTGTATCGAAAGCAATAGGTTCAGGCGCGGGATCGACATCAAGCTTTGCTTCTATACGAAACTTTAGGCTGCGGTCGGCTGTTCCAAGGTGCTCCAGAGTTACTTTTAGATCAAGGAATCGCGGTTCAAAGATACGGATCGCGTTTTCCAGTGCTTTAGCCAGCCGATTTTGTTCGGCGCTATTCTTGGCGCTTAGACCGGTAATATCAGGTAGTCCGTAAAAAGCTACTGACTTTTTTGCTTCCTCCAGGCCGTTTTCCGGAGCCTCCAAAAAGCAACGCGTATTAAGCAGCCATTCCAGATCACGCCGGACCGCGGCTCTCAGCTCACTCATTTCGGTCGATCGTGTCTTTGAACCCTCCTTTAATTCACGAGGTTCGAGGTCGATCAGCCGATCTAAAACCGATGGGGTGACCCGAACATTGCTTTCAGAGGACCGCATATAAAAATGACTTTTTTAACTTTGTAAAAAAAGAAGCGTTAGGGTTATGCGGGTACCAGAAGATACTGGAACCGCATAACCCTAGATTATTTAACCGGATGATCCGGAGAAGTCCACTTATGCTGCCGTGTTCTTCTTCTGATCGTACTTGAATTCTCCAGCAGGTGTCGTGATACCCTTAGCATCCTGTTTGAAGTATCCCATCTCGATCTTAGCGAAGTTGAATGAGATCTGGTCGCTCGGAGCTACCGAACTGCCTGCCGAACCGCCAACCTGATAGGACGAGATCAAAATATCAGAGAACGTAATGTTCAAATATTTCTGAGCTTTGGTACCAGCCTTGCGACAATAAAGAACTGCTTTCTTAATGTGGTCGCCGCCGGCACAAGCCTGTGCAAGTTTGGGTGAAGCCATGCCGAAATTGACCGTAAAGTGAAAGTCCTGCATTGAAACTTTACCGGTACCACCACCGCCGCCGGATGCCATCGATCCTGCGTTGCTTTCGCCCCATGACCAGGATTGAATTTCAAGCTTGTCTTTATGTTCGTGATCTTCCGACTCACCTTTAATACCGTCTATTTCCAAATAATAATCAACTGATGCCATTTTTTTGCTCCTTTTGTTTCAAATCTTGCTGACGAGTCTTTGTTTCTACATCAGCTACATTTCAATGACGAACCACCCAACTGTTTTTGCGTATTCAAGAAAAATATTTGGGTGAAAGAGGGGCGACCCTTAAAAAACAAAGGGTCACCCCAACGACGATCAACCTTTCGCAGGTGCGGGAAGATCCGCCACCAGACGAAGCGATACTGAGAGTTCATCCAGCTGAAAGTGCGGCCTTAAGAAGGCAACAGCACGATAGCAGCCTGGTTTTCCAGGGATCTCGGCAACGTCCACACGGGCCTCGGCCAGTGGATATTTTGCCTTGGTCGCCTGTGACGCGGTCTGATCCAATGTTACGTAGTTGGAGATCCACTGATTCAGAAAACTTTCGCAATCCTTTTGCGACATGAAACTTCCGACCTTGTCGCGCATCATCGACTTCAGATAATGAGCGAAACGCGATACGGCCATAATGTACTGAAGCTGCGTAGATAAGCGAGCGTTAGCATTTGCGGCGTCCGTATCGTATTTCTTCGCCTTATTGGCTGATTGCGTTGCAAAGAAGGCCGCGTAATCGGTTCCCTTGCAATGGACCAGGGGAATAAAGCCGTTATCGGCAAATTCCTTTTCACGACGATCCGTGATCGCGACTTCGGTCGGGCACTTCATTGCCACTTCACCTTCGTCGGTTTCAAAGGTATGCGTCGGAAGTCCCTGAACAAGGCCGCCGCCTTCGACACCGCGAATAGCGACGCACCAGCCGTGCATCGAGAAGGCTTCCGTGAGGCGGGCGCCCATTGCGTATGCGGCGTTGCCCCAGAGATACTTCTTGTGATCCTTGCCGTCTACATCCTCTTCGAATCTGAACGATTCGGTCGGTTTGGTCGCTTCGCCATACGGTTCACGCATAAGAACGTGAGGCATGGTCAATCCGACATAGCGGGAATCT
>Ga0193752_1001051_pt1 | contig 24161 bp, 20 predicted proteins | sample H1c1metaG_FD_144924 | JGI IMG/M metagenome (GOLD analysis project Ga0193752, IMG submission 144924) | Soil microbial communities from a riparian zone of the East river system, Colorado, United States - H1c1 | ecosystem: Environmental > Terrestrial > Soil > Riparian zone | place: USA: East River...
CCGCGTTCGGCTGGCGTCCGCGCATTCTGCGAGTACTGCATCCCGCCGCGGCGATGGAAGAGCGCATGAAGCGTGACCGATTGCGACTAAAGCGTGGAACTGCCGACGTCACGACAGTCGAGGTTTGGCGGGGCGCTGGCAGCTTTCGCGCGCACCGGTTTTGCGACCTCGTCGAGCCGGACTGGTTCGAGTCTGACTACTATCGGGACCAGTTCCTGAGCCAGGGAATCCACGACGCACTGTTCAGCTACTATCCGATCAATTCGCAGTCGGAGTCGGCGTTCGGTTTGTTTCGCGGTGCTGACATGCCGCCCTTCAGCGAGGCCGAGCGCGAGGAGCTGGCCTATGCCGTTCGCGGCATCAAGTGGTTCCACCGGCGCTTGCTTCTCGCGCACGGCCTGTTGGTCGCGAGTAAGCCGATCACACCCACGGAGCGAAGAGTCTTGCAGGAGTTGCTGAAGGGCGAGCCGGAAAAGACGATCGCGGCCGAGCTCGGGCAAACCTACAACTCGACGCACGAACACGTCGCGAACATCTATCGAAAGTTTGGAATCAACAGCCGTTCCGAGCTGATGGCAATCTGGCTCGGGAAGCAGTTCGCACGTTAGTACGAGCGGAGCGATCCTGTTGGGTGGAGCCCACAGCACGGCTGCCACTCCACCGGCGAGAGGCTCGACACTTGGGCGCGCGCCGCTCGGAGCTGCTGCAGACTGCGGCATGGACGTTGCTGACTCCGTGAGCTCGACCTTTGCGAAAGGGATTGTTCATGGCGACGTATGACGCAACCAACGCGCAGTGCCTCGTGTACAGCTTCAAAGATGGCCTTCTCTCGAAGATCGCCCACGACCTCAAGCACCGAGTGACACGCTTCAAGCTCGCCGTCGACGAGCAGGCGCGCTCCATCGATGCCGAGATCGATGCGTCCTCGTTGTGCGTCGAATGCGTGATGCAGAATGGCGTCGAGAGTGGGGCCGACCTGAGCGACGACGACAAGAGTCGGATCGAGAAGCAGATCCTCGATGACGTGCTGCACGCGAAGGATCACCCGACGATTCGCTTTCGCTCGACATCGGTCACGCCGAGCCCGGAAGGCTTGTACATTCAAGGCACCCTGGCGTTGAACGACTACACGAGGCCCGTGTCGACGGTCGCGCGGCGCGTCAACGGCCACTACGAGGCCGAGATGACGATCAACCAGCCCGAGTTCGGCATCAAGCCTTTCAGCGCGATGCTCGGCACGTTGAAGATCAAACCGGACGTCGTCGTGCGCTTGATCGTGCCGGCGAGTTGAGCAGTGTCAGGCTGCGTCGACCAGCTCGGGATAATACCCGGCTAGGTCGCGCAGCGGACTGACGAAGCCCGCGCCTGGCAGCGCTTCGAGCGCACCGGCCTTGAGCGCAGCGCCGGTGACCTGAGTGGGCCGCTCAATCGGTCGTGCGATGTGGTTAGGCAGGCGCTCGATGAGGTCGTTAGCGACACGCAGACCCCGATATTGCTGCGACTACACGCCTGTGGTAGCGCCTGCACTGCGTGATCAGTTGGCGATATACGGGGAACCCGGACGGCACCTCCGAGCAGAACCGAGAGCTCCAGGATCGGATTGCCCGCTTTGCGCGCATGGTGTTCGCGATCTCGGGCTTCATGCTGGTCGCGTCCGTCGTCGCAAACCTAGCTTCGGGTAGAAAACCGCTCGACGTGCTGGTCGATCAGACCTTCCACCTCAGCGGCCAACTACTCGCGCTCGCTGCTTGGCTGGTTTGCAGCCGAAACCGGCAACTGAGCTCGCGGCTGTTGGCTGCAATCGATGCAATCCTCGCCATCTCGTTGTGCACGACCTGGGCGCTGATCGGGCTCGACGCGGCGGCGCGTGATCCGGTCGAGTTCACGATCATTCTCGCAGCGACGTACACGCTGATCTTGCGCTCGGTCATCGTCCCGAGCACGTTCGCGCGCACGCTTTGGATCAGCACCGCCGCCATCACTCCGGTACTGGCGTTTTTCATCCTACGCGGGGCGCCGTTTTCGGCCGAAGCCTCGGCCGAGGAGCGACGCACGTTCGTCGTATTCTCGGGGTTGTGGTGCGGGGTCGCGGTCTTCACTGCAGCGATGCAGTCGCGCATGTTGTTCGGCTTGCGCGAGCGCATCCGTGAGATCCGCAAGCTCGGACAGTACACGCTGGCAGAGAAAATCGGCGAAGGGGGAATGGGCGTCGTGTATCGCGCAACGCACGCATTCCTGCGGCGACCCGCCGCGATCAAGCTGCTCTCGGCCGGTCGTGCGAGCCCGAGCGACCTGGCCCGCTTCGAGCGCGAAGTACAGCTCACGAGTCGGCTTCGCCACCCCAATACCATCTCGATTCTCGACTACGGCCACAGTGAGGACGGCACCTTCTATTACGTGATGGAGTTCATCGACGGGATCGATCTCGAGCGCCTGATCGCGACCGATGGTCCGCTCGATGCACCGCGTGTGATCCATATTCTCGCTCAGGCGAGCGGCGCACTGGCGGAAGCACACATGCTCGGTCTCGTCCACCGCGACATCAAGCCGGCGAACATCATGCTGACGGCACGGATGGACGAGCCGGACGTCGTGAAAGTCGTCGACTTCGGGCTCGTGAAGACGCTGTCGGCTGCAGAGGAGGAAAGCGCAGTGACCTTCGTCGACGCGCTCGTCGGCACGCCGACGTGTCTCGCGCCGGAAGCGATCACGGCGCCTGACTCGGTCGACGGTCGTGCGGACATCTACGCGCTCGGTGTCGTCGGTTACTTCATGCTCACGGGCCGGCGCTTGTTCGAGGGCAATACGGTGGTCGAGATCTGCAGCAAACATTTGACTGAGACTCCGACGCCGCCCTCGGTGAGACTCGGCCGACCGGTTGCGGCCGACCTCGAGCAAGTGATCCTCGGGTGCCTTGCGAAAGCACGCGAGGATCGTCCCGCAACTGCCCAGGCGCTGCGCGCGGCACTTCTCACGTGCAGTGATGCGGCTCGCTACGATGCAGATGCAGCGCGCGAGTGGTGGCGCGAGAACGGCGAGCGCATGCGGCGTAGCCTCCCTGCGCGAGACGCACACGCCGCCACGATTGCAATCGACCTGAGCTCGCGCAAAGCCGGCTGATCCGCTCCCGTGGCAATTGTCAGCGGCTCACGCAGGCCGCGGCGACGTGCGCTGGGAGTTCCACGCCAACCACCGCATCAGATCGTCGCGACGTGCGATGCCCACGAGATGACTGTGATCCACGACCGGGATCGGGTCTTGTTCTGCGAGCTCTTGCAGCGCATCCATAGCGTCGTCTTCGGGCTTCATCACGCGCAGCCGATTGGCGGGCACCATGATCCGGCTCACCGGCGTGTCGTTCCAGTGGATACGTGGTAGGTCGCGCAGGTCGTCGGGGTGAACCTGACCGAGCAGCACTCCGTCCTGCACGACCGGAAACGAGCGTTGATCATTGCCGACGATGTAGTCGCGCACGAGATCGCTCACGGTAAGGTTCGGAGGAACGCTGATGACATTCGAGCGCATCACGTCGCGCAACGGCACGTCCGCAAACGTCTGTCGGATCATCAACTGCTGATAGCTCGCGCGAGCAGCGTTGTTCAGGAACCAGCCGATCAAGATCAACCAAAGGCCTGCCGCGAAACCGGTCCCGAAGAACGGAACCGAGCGTCCCAACATCATCAACACGCCAAAACCCATCAGAAACCAGGCGAACACTTGGCCGGTGAACGATGCGATGCGCGTAGCTTTGCGAAGGTCTTTCGTGATCCACCACAAGGCCGCGCGCAGGACACGGCCACCGTCGAGCGGAAAGCCCGGCACCATGTTGAACAATCCGAGCATGACATTGATGGGGCCGAGCCAGAGCAAGATGGTTGCGAGCGGAGATGCGTGCTGGATTGCATTCATCGGCTCGTTCTCGAGCCGCGCCATGTCGCCGACTAAGAGTCCCCCGAGCATCACGCTCACGACACCGATCGCGATACTGAGCAGCGGGCCAACGATTGCCGTCCAGAACTCAGCGCGCGGCGAATCGGGTTCGCGTTCTAGATGTGCGATTCCTCCGAACAAGAAGAGTGTGATGCGCCGCACGGGAAGCTTGTAGTGCTTTGCAACGAGCGCGTGGGCTAGCTCGTGCGCTGCAATCGAGGCAATGAACATCAACGCCGCGAGCAACGCGACGCCCCAGCGTAGCGCTGGAGGCCAGCCAGGATGCCAGGCAGGCAGGACGGCGAGCGCGAGGTTGAACGCGATCAATATGACGATGAACAGCAGGCTGAAGTCGGCGACTAACTCGACGCCGGAGATGCGACCGAGTCGAAAGCCGGGGAGGGTCGACGCTGCTCGTGTGGGGCTACGAGAGATATCGGGTGCGGGCATGTTCATACAGTCGACATAGGCAACGGTTGTGCCGGCGTATCGAAGTGGGGCGCGCTTGCGCTCGCAACGCGAACTGTTACCGCGGTCACCATTCACATCGGATCGAATGAGTGACACAGAGATCGAGGATCAAGTGCACGTCGTTTCCTGGGACGCCGACCGATTGAGAATCGGACGCTCTGACACTCGATCGCCATAGCTGTCCGATAGAACGCATGCACGAGTGCAACCGACTGTGCCGGTGCACACCAAACACGTGGGCGCATGTCTTGCTATCCGAGCGATGCTGTCTGGAGCGCCCGCGTGCACGCTCGATCGTGCACTAGCCGCGCTTCGCAATGCCGTCGCACGTACGGCGCATGGGGATGGTGCGATCAGTGCAACTGACGATATTGAACGTTGCGCATCCGTTTGCCCCGGTGGGCGTGGATGCGGTGGGCGGAGCAGAACAAGTTATCTCGATGATCGACGAAGGACTGGTGCACGCCGGTCATCGTTCGATCGTCCTTGCGTGCGAGGGCTCGAAGTGTCGGGGTGAGCTCTTCGCCTCGCATCGCGAGCCCGCGCAACTGGGCGAGCTCGCGCTGCGAGCCGCACAGCGCGCGCATGCGGCGTCGGTGCAGCGCGTGCTGCGCGACCACCAAGTGGATCTCGTGCATTTCCACGGGCTCGACTTCGATCGCTTTCTTCCGGCGCAGTCTGCGCTTCCGCTGCTCGCCACGTTGCACCAGCCTCCCGATTGGTACCGGCCCGAAGTCTTTCGGCTGGAGCGCGAGGATCTGTTCCTGCAGTGTGTGTCAGCGTCTCAGCATAGCCGTTGCCCCGCGTCGAAGCGGCTGCTCGAAGCCAATCCCAACGGCGTGCCGCTGGATCAGCTGAGGCCGAACCTCGACAAGAAATCGAACTTCGCGCTGATGCTCGGCCGGATCTGCCCTGAGAAGGGCTTCGACCAGGGGCTCGTTGCAGCGCAACGCGCGGATGTGCCTCTCGTGCTTGCAGGCCGAGTGTTCGCTTACCCCGATCATCAGCGTTACTTCGAAAAGGAACTGGCGCCGCTGTTCGACGAGATGCGCACGTTCATCGGGCCGATCGGCATGCAACGTAAACGCTTGCTGCTCGCAGCGGCGCGTTGTGTCTTGATCCCGAGTCTCGCTCCGGAGATGAGCTCTCTCGTCGCGATGGAGGCACTCGCTTCTGGAACGCCGGTGATCGCATTTCGCACCGGTGCGCTGGCCGATTTGATCGAGCACGGCAGCACGGGGTTTCTCGTCGAAGATAGCGAGGAAATGGCGGACGCGTTGCAACGCGTGCACGAGCTCTCGCCTCGGCACTGCCGGCAAGCCGCGGAGGAGCAGTTTTCGGCACGAGACATGGTTCAGCGCTACATCGCGACCTACGAACGCATTTGTACGACTGCTCGGCCGCAGATTGTAGCGAGCACGCGCCCGGCGCGACCTGCCGCGCCACCGTTGCGCGTCCACGAGATCACGCGGGTCGACGTGCTCGAGTCGCTGAAACCTGCGTGGTCGGAGCTGTATGAGCGTTGTCCAACCGCCACGCCCTGTCAGAGTCCGGAGTGGCTGCTGGCCTGGTGCCGGCACTTCGGTGTTCGCGACTTGAAGACGCTGGCGGTGTTTCGAGGCCCAGAGCTAGTCGGGCTCGCCCCGTTTTTGATCTATGAACACCGCGGTAGTCGCGTACTGACTCAGCTGGGGAGTGGAGTGTCAGATTATCAGGACGTGTTACTGCGGCCGGACGAGCTCATCTGCACCGTGCGAGCGGTTCAACATTGGTTGCATGCGCGTCGGGGTGCGTGGGACGTATGTGACCTCGAACAACTGTCAGTCGAATCGCCGCTCATGCGAGTCGAACTTGGCTCACGTGGCTCGACGTCTACGTGCTTACACCACGCGTGTCCCGTGCTGCGCTTGCGGTCGTCGCCGACGGCATTTGCCGACGCGGTTCCGAGCCCGCTCCGCAAGAACCTTCGCTACGCTCGGCGAATGCTCGAACGGCTCGGGCCGCTGCGCTTCGAGACCGCCGACGCTTCCAATGTCGACGTGATGTTCAGGTCGCTCATCGAGCTACACGGCGGACGCGGGGAGTCCGAGCTTCGGTCGGGTGGGCTGGCAGACGCGAAGCTCGTGGCGTTTCATCGAGAGCTCGCGCCCGCACTCGCTCGGCGAGGGGTGCTTCGGCTGCACGCGCTGCGCTCGAACGAGCGAGTGATCGCCGCGTTTTATGGGTTTCTGGACAAGCGCCGCCTTTACTACTGCCTCAGCGGCTTCGATCCCGAGTTTGCGAGGATGAGCCCCGGCGCGGTCGTGCTCGAGCGCGCAATCCAGGCGGCCATTCACACGGGCGCCGGCGCGATCGAGTTTCTGCGCGGCCAGGAGTTACACAAACATGCCTGGGGCGCGGAGGACTCGTTCACGCTGCGACGCACGTGGGTCCAACCTGCGAGCGCGCGACCACACCATCCGCGGCGCCGCACCACACAGGAGGTCGGAGATCATGTTGGAACTTGAACCGTCGAACGTGCTCGAGCGCTTCCGCGGCGCGTTGAAGTCGAGGTCCGCACCGCTTTGCGCGAAGACCTCATCATGCTTAGGTGTGATTGCGGGTGTTAGCCTTGTGACAGGGGTCAACTCAAACTCGAGCGGGCATTGTTGAGCGAGTGCTCTAGGCCGTACTTCTTTAGCTTGAGATAGAGCGTGCTGCGCGAGATGCCGAGGCCGCGCGCGACTAAAGTGATGTTGCCAGCATGCGCGCCGATGGCCGTTTCGATCGCCTCGCGCTCCGCTTCGCGCAGGCCGCGCAGTGGAGCGTGCGCGTTTGCATTCGCATTTGCAGTCTCGGGCATAGGCACGTTGAGCGGGGCCGGAACGGGCGCGAGCAAGTCGAGCGGCAACGCGGATAAGCCCACCGTGTCGTCGTCGCTCAGTAACATCATGGCTTCGACGACGTTTCGCAGCTCGCGTAGGTTGCCGGGCCAGCTGTAGCTCGCGAACGCTTCTAAGACTTCACTCGAAAATCGCTTGGGACGCGTCCCGTGACGTTCCGCAACGCCCTCGGCGAAATGCTCGACCAGCGCGGGCAAGTCCTCTTTGCGTTCGCGCAGCGGTGGGATGTGAAGTGATGTGACCGAGATGCGATAGAACAAATCCATCCGAAAGCGTCCGGCTTTAATTTCGACCGGGAGCTCGCGATTGCATGCCGCGATCAAGCGAAACCGCACGCGGCGAGGCTTGTTGCTGCCGAGCGGATAGACCTCGCCCCCTTCGAGCACACGAAGTAAGAACGGTTGCAAATCTAGTGGTAACTCGGCGATTTCGTCCAAGAACAACGTGCCGCCGTTGGCTGCTTCGACTTTTCCGATCATACCGGCTCGTCGCGCCCCGGTGAACGCGCCGTCCACGTAGCCGAATAACTCGCTCGCGAGAAGCTCCCGCGACAAACCTCCGCAGTTCAACGCGACGAATGGGGCGCGTGGATGAGAGCCGTGTTCGTGGAGTGCCCGCGCAAACACTTCTTTTCCGACGCCGGTCTCTCCGTGCAGAAGCACGGCTGCGTTCACGCCCGCCAGGACGCGGGCTTTACTGACGACTTGAGTGAGTCGCGCGCTAGTGCCGACAACCCGCTCGAACCCGTCCGGGTCCGTGGAAGGGGTTGGGTCCGGGACTGCTGCGCCCACTGCTTCATTGAAGACTGTTTCCATCGATCGATCCCTCCGGGTAAGCCATCAGGTGTTGCGAGTGTGACGGTCGAGATCGGGGAGATTGATTCTCTCGCCGCACACTCTGCGTAGAGCGCTCAGAAGCGCGTTTTCCGAGAACGGTTTGGACAGAAACGCCGCTCCCAGCTGCGTAGCGCGCACGATCCAGGCCGTGTGCTGGTGTCCGCTGATGAATATCGTGGGGAGCGAGCGACCTTGACGAACGAGGTAGCTCTGCAAATCGAACCCACTCATGCCCGGCATCCGGATATCGACGACGACGCACGCGACGACGTCGATGCGGGGGTAGTCCAAAAAGTCTTCAGCGGATGCGAACACTTCGACGCGCACATTGATCGAGCGCAAGAGGTTGCCGGCCGCTTGGCGCACTGCCGGGTCATCGTCAATGACCGCCACGGCACGCGCTTCAGTCGCTGTGCGAGTCAGTGCGTTCATACATGGCTTACGTAGCATTCGAGCCAGTGGCAGCTACCAGACCTTGGTATGATCAAGTCATGACCGCAGCAGTGAGGAAGCTTGCGAGATGGCCGAATCCTGCGCTCGCGCATGCGCAGCGGACGCGAGGCGACGAGGCTACGTTTCCGGATTGTCGTGGTGACGATCTTCCAAGTACTTCGGTGCGCTGCGTGACAAGGCAGCGTGCTGAGTCAGCACTTTTTTTGCGGTGCTTTCTTGCGTGTGACGTCTAGGAAACTTCGCGCCTGCCGACGCCGAACGCCGTTCTAGCGATGTCACTAAGTTGGGTTCCGCCGCGCAGTCTGCAGTTGGGTCAGTTCGACCTGCTCAGCGCAGCTCTCGTTGCTTGCAGCGTTCGCGCGACCGCGTCGCGCCACGCCGTCGGGAAACGTGCTGGATCTTCGAGCCAATGGCACAAACTTTGGGCTGCGCCCGGGACGCCACTGGCTTCGTCGAGGGCCGCTGCAACGATGAGCTTGCCGGCCTCGAGTGGTGGGACGTGAAGCTTCACCGTTGTGTCAGCGGTTGTGTCACCCACCACGAACTCGCGAGCTAACGCGTCGCTCTCAGCATCGCTAAGCAACGTTCGACGCTCATTCGCCAGCTCGGCCGCGATGCGACGCAACGCATCGTACGCCGTGGCGCGCTCCGGCACGAACGCGGTCAGCTGGTCGTGCAGCACTTCGAGGTGACACTCGAGCAAGAACCGAGGCATCCCTCGTGCGGCCAGGACGCGGCCCAACCAGGTGATCTGTCGCGTCGCCAGCTCCGGAGTTTCGCGCGACAAAGTTACGAGCCATGCGCTGTCACTGCGCGTGAACCGTAAGCCGCGCTCGCCGTAACGTGCCTGATAATAAGACCAAGCTTCACGTGATCGTTCGCCCGCGAGTAGTGCGGCATGCACTTCGCGCAGGTCGCGCGCAATCGCATGTGTACCCGCTTCGCGGTTCAGCGCACCGGCGAGGCCGTCGTCGAGCCGATCGGTCGCGATCGCATCGCGAATCGTCTCGAGCCATTCGAGCGCATGCTTTGCGCCGACGATGGCTTCCGTCAGCTCCGCGTCGCTGGTCAGGCTGCTCTCGAGCTCCGCAAGAACAGCGTTGTCTGCAGACGGGCGCTGCGTGAGTGCTGCAGTCGCGGGCGAGGTCTCGAGCACCTCGATGTATCCAACAAGTGCTGCGTCGTTGCGTGCGGCGTCGCGCCGAACGTGTTGGCCCAACACGAGTGCCTGCAACGCAGCCGCGTCGATCGCGTGCGGATCGTCACCGCGTTCGAGCAAATGGCGCTCGAGCTCGCGACGCCGTTCGGCGAGGTATGGCTGCGCGTTGCGGAGTGCTTCGCGAGTGCACGTCATAGTCGCGTGCTCCAACTCGCCGTACACGGTGTGGAGCGCGCGTAGAAAGCTGGCGTAACCCGGCGTCGTCGAAGCTGCCGTCGTCGAGGCGTGTCCAGATTCGAGCCGCGAGCGAAGCGGTCGTGTCGCTTCGCGAATGACTTGAAACGCCGATGGCGTCGGTCGCATGCGCGGAGCTTAGCGCGTGGCATGTTGGCGTGACCGATGAGGCGGCGCCGCGGCAATCCCGGACGTCGACACGATCTCATCGTGCGGCGACGTCATCGTGCGGTTCGTCAGAGGGCGAGGCCGCCGACCTATTCACGCCAACAGTTGTCCCTCCTGCGCCGTCGGTCGAAGTGATTGGGGGCGCTGGCCTCCGGAACCGTCCCGGAACCCCGCTGACCAGTAATGATACCTGCCCTCGTGGCCACCGCTCATCAGCGCCGTCGGAGGTAGCGGGACGAGCCACGAATGACGCTCTCCCGGTCTCGCGACCAGGGCGTGCGCAGCTTTGCCTGGATCATCGCTGCTGCAGCACCGCTCGGTTGCGAGCCTCGCTGCGGCGTAAGCAGCGCGTTCAGCATTGGCAAGCTCACCGCAGCGTGAAACGCGACCGTCGAGTGCCACTCTAACGCTGGCCGCGCCATACAGATTAGGTGACATATGTCCTGTTCTCGATCGCTTCTAACACGTCTGGAGTCGGTTCTGACGCCTGCCGCCGTTAGCTGCAGGGGCTGCAGAACGGCCACGGATCCTGCGTTCTCGCAAATATCGCGCCGCTACTACTGAACGTGTACACCCGCCGCGCCACCGGCTATCTGCACATGGAGACGCGATTATGCTTGAGGCTCCCCTGTTGAGGTTGCTAGTACGGGGTGCACTTAGAGCGAACGCTTGGATTTATCTTCTTGCAGGGCCGCATACGTCGTTGAAGTACGAGGAGAGCAAGTCATGAAACTTTCTGAAAGCGTTCGCGCGACCGCACGTGGGCAGAGCTGGAAGCATCAAGCGACCGGCATCGCGCTCGCCATCGGTGCCTTTTTGGTGGGCACCGGGCCGCTCGACACCCAGAGCAGCTCGCAAGGCGCGAGCGCGAACACGCAAGCGCAGGCAGCCGGAATCGCGACCGATCCGGGCTCGAAGAGCGCGGCTCGCGAGGCGAAGAAGAGGGAACGCGCCGAAGCCCGCGAGGCGAAGAAGAAGGAGCGCGCTTCACGTTCGAGCAAGTCGGATGACCGCTCGCTCGCAAAGGCGAAGTCGTCCAAGAGTTCCTCCTCCGGATCGTCGGTGGATCTCGGCGACAACGACCCGCTCGAAGGTTTGTGATCGCCTGCTAGCGCTTCGCTAGCGTCTGACATTCATACGAACTGAGCCCGCGGATCGTGTCGATCACGTGGGAACGCTGGACCTGCGCCTTGTGCGCGAGATCAGCGGCATCCAACTCACGACACGGGGCGCGCCGGTCGCTCGAGCAGGGTATTCCAGGATATCTCGCTTTGAGCGCAGGCGTTGTCGACTGGGCGGGTGAGCCACTTGAAACTTCACCTGCTGCGCGGCCTCATCAGTAAGTACTGAGACAGGCCGGGTGCAGCTCATGATTTCTCCACGTCTCGCTGAGTTAGTCGACGCTGCTGCCGTTGCGGCGGATTGGGCCGACTACGAGCGCCCGCTGTTCGGCTGGCTCGAGCACGCGGTCGGCTTCGATTTGGCGTTCTGCGTTCGTGAGGACCGTATCGGCCCGCACTCGCCGGGCTTCGATCCGAAGGTGCGGCGTGAGTCCGTCGGGCGTTTTCACGAATACAGTCGCGAATACGAGCCGATGAAGCAGAAGGCTCTTCGGGAGGCCGGTGTCGCGGTGGACGTGGAGTTCTTCGGGCGCACCGCGCTCCAGCGCACTCGGACCTATCACGATCTGATCCAGCCGCATCGCGGACGCAGCTCGCTGCTGCTCTTCATGGGCATACCGACGCAGCCATTGGCGACGCTGGTGCTCGGATGCACGCGTGGCGAGTTCACATCCGAGCAATGTGCGGCGCTGGCGGAAGCACGTTCACTACTGACCGTCTGCGAGCTCGCGATCGCGAGTCGTCAGACGACTATCGCCGGCGCACCGGACTTGAGCCCGCGCGAGCGCGAGTTGGTTCAGTATCTCAGGCTCGGCTACACGAATCGCGAGATCGCACTGGCGTGCGGCACATCGTTTCGGACGGTGCGCAATCAACTCAGTCACTTGTTCCAGAAGCTCGAAGTGTCGACACGCTCCGAAGCGGTTGCGCGCAGCTTCGAGCACTCGTTGCCGCTATCCTGAGCTGGCCTTAGTGCGCTCCGGGATAGGACAGGTGTCCCATCGCAGTCCGCGCCTGGCGCTCCTAGCTTCGGTGCATGGACATCGACTACGACCTCGTCATCGCGGGCGGGAGCATTGCGGGCGCTGCGTTGGGATTTGCTGCGCAGCGCGCCGGTGCACGCGTCCTCATCGTCGAACCCGAGACTGCGTTTCGCGATCGCGTGCGCGGAGAAATGTTGCATCCGTGGGGCGTCGCCGAAGCGCAGCGACTCGGCCTCAGCGAAGTGCTCGAACGGGCACCCGTCCACGCGGCGCACTACTGGGATACGTACATCGGTGGTCAGCGCATCGAACGGCGCGACCTCGCTCAGACGACCTCTTCGCGACTGACGGTGTTCAACGCGCACCACCCCGAGCTTCAAGCAGCGCTGCTAGCAGCGGCACGCGATGTGGGTGTCGAAGTCCGCACAGGCGCAAAGGTGGTTCGCATCGAACCTGGTTCGCCTTCGAGCAAGGAGCTCGCGCGAGACGGCGATCACGCGCGCGTCACAGCACGACTCGCCGTGATCGCAGACGGCAGGCAATCGCAGCTCCGTGCGCAGCTCGGTATTGCCGTGACGGGTGAGCGGATGCCGATGCTCATCTCTGGCGTCTTGCTCGAAGGCGTGAGCTGCGACAGCGAGGCCGTCGGGATGTTTTTGCCGGCCAAGTTCGGCGAGCTCGCGTTGGTGTTGCGACTCGCTCGAGACCGCGTGCGACTGTACTTCGTCGCTCGACGTGACCCAGATGGGCAAGACGGTTCGGTGCAATCTCAGCCCGGGCATGAGTCAGACTTGCCGTCCGACCGCAGCGCACAGCGGCGGGGATACACCGGCGCCGCGCAACTGCCCGCCATGTTGCGGCGTTGCATGGAAGTCGGAGTGCCCGAGAGTTGGCTCGCGCGAGCGCGCGCGATCGGGCCGCTCGCGACGTTCGAGACGACTTGTTGGTCGCTCCGCGATTTGGCGCTGCCGCCCGGCGTCGCGCTGATCGGGGATGCCGCGGGCAACGTCGATCCGGTGTTTGGCTGCGGCCAGTCACTCGCCCTGCGCGACGTGCGTCATCTCGTGGATGCAGCCGGCGCGTGTCGCGGAGATTGGCAGCTCGCGGCGGCGAAGTACCATCACTTGCGTCACGCCTACCACGCGGCATTGCTGCGCTGCGAATCGTGGATGTCGCGAATCTTGTACGCCCCAAGTCCGCGAGGCGACGCTATCCGTGCAGCGGCATTGCCCCGCCTGGACGAGCTCGGCATCGACTTGGTGGGTGCCGGACCCGATAGTCCGACCGATGACGCAACCGAGGCGCGGTTGTTCGCCGGTATTTAGACGATCGCTGCAGGGAAGCGCCGGCTGATGTATAGTCGAGCGAAGTCGCGCACCGATGCCGGATTCTCCGCTCGAAGCCATCGACGCTGCATTCAGCAAGACTCTGCAAGCGCTCGAGCCTGCTGTTCATCCGACGCCTGGTGATCCAACCTCTCGCATTCGACCACCTGCCCGTCTGAGTGGTGAGCGCGCCCTTCAGCTTTTCGACTCACAGCTGCAGAGCCGCCATTTGGACCTCGCGGCGCGGTGGCTACGCGCGCGGGGTACTGGTTTTTACACAATCGGAAGTAGTGGCCACGAAGGCAACGTCGCGATCGCTGCCGCGACCTGCGTGACGGATCCCGCGCTGCTCCACTACCGGTCGGGCGGCTTCTACGCGGAGCGCGCGCGGATGTACGTCGCGCAAGGGCACGCGCTCGACCCGATTCGCGACGTGTTGTTGGGTCTCGTCGCATCGACGGAAGAACCGATCGCGGGTGGGCGGCACAAAGTCTTCGGTAGTGCGGCGCTGCACATCATTCCGCAGACGTCTACGATCGCCTCCCACTTGCCGCGCGCGGTCGGCCTCGCGCTCTCGATCGAACGCGCGACGAAGCTCGAGATCGCGTGCCAATATCCCGAAGACGCGATCGTGGTGTGTAGTTTCGGTGACGCGAGCGCCAATCACTCGACGGCGACTGGCGCGATCAACGCCGCGTGTCATTGCGCGCACCAGCACTTACCGTTGCCGATCTTGTTCGTCTGCGAAGACAACGGCATCGGCATCAGCGTGCAAACGCCGGCAGGTTGGATCGCGGCCGCGTACGGTTCGAGACCAGGTCTGCGCTACTTCGAAGCGGATGGCCTCGACATCGTCGATGCGTTCGAAGTCGCACACGAGGCGGTCGACTACGTGCGGCACGAACGCAGGCCGGCCTTCGTCCGCGTCGCGACCGTGCGCTTGATGGGGCACGCCGGTAGCGATCTCGAGACGGCCTATCGACGCCCGGATGCAATCGACCGCGATATCCAACGCGACCCGCTCGTGCAGACGGCGCGCACGTTGGTCGCATCGGGCATTCTCACGCGTGAACAGGTGTTGGATCGCTACGAACAAAAGCGTGCTGAGATCCTCGAGGCGGCTCAGTGGGCGGAGCGCCGGCCCGTGTTGAAGTCGGCCGCGCAAATCATGGCGCCGCTCGCACCTCGGCGTCCGACCGATGTGCAGCTGGAGGCTGCGCGAGTCGCAACCGACCTGCAACGCCGCAGCTTCTTCGACGGCAAACTACCGGAAGAAGAAGGCCCCCTCACGTTGGCGCTCGCGATCAATCGAACCCTCGGCGATCTGCTCGTGAAGTATCCCGAGTTGCTCGTGTTCGGTGAAGACGTCGGGCGCAAAGGGGGCGTGTACGGCGTGACTCGTGGCCTGATCAAAAAGGCGGGCGCGGGTAGGGTGTTCGACACGTTGCTCGACGAGCAATCGATCTTAGGCTTCGGGCTCGGCGCCGGCCTCGCTGGGTTTTTGCCGATACCTGAGATTCAATACCTCGCTTATCTGCACAACGCTGAAGATCAGCTGCGTGGTGAAGCTGCGACGCTGTCGTTCTTCTCCGGTGGCCGCTATCGGAATCCTCTGGTGATTCGGATCGCCGGCTACGGCTATCAGAAGGGCTTCGGTGGACACTTTCACAACGACGACGCGGTCGGCGTGTTGCGCGACATTCCGGGCGTCGTAGTCGCGTCACCGTCCCGACCCGATGACGCGGCCGCGATGCTGCGCACGTGCGTCGCAGCGGCACGCGTGGACGGCAGCGTCTGCGTATTCCTCGAGCCGATCGCGCTCTATCACACACGCGACCTGCACGACGAAGGCGACGCGAGCTGGTTGGCGCCGTATGCAGCGCCGAGTGCCTGGAACGACGCGCACGTGCCGATCGGACGCGGTCGAACGGTGTTCGATGGCGACGATCTCACGCTCGTGACGTTCGGCAACGGTTTGTACATGTCACTGCGCGTCGCTCGCCGGCTCGAACGCGAACACCGGGTGCGGTGCCGAATCCTCGATTTGCGCTGGCTGTCTCCGCTGCCCGAAGCGGATCTGCTGCGCGAGGCGAATGCGACTGGCAAGGTTTTAGTCGTCGACGAAACTCGCAAGAGCGGCTCGGTTGCCGAAGGCGTGCTCGCGGCGTTGATCGACGCGGGATACTCCGGGCACATGCAGCGCGTGAACAGCTACGACAGCTTCGTTCCCCTCGGCGACGCGGCGCTCGAAGTGCTGCTGTCGGAAGACACGATCCTGCAAGCTGCGCTGAAGCTGGCACGCGCGAGCTGAGTGCTTGTGAGTCGAGCAATCGAGTCAGCTGAGTCAGCTGAGTTTCAGCAGAATCTCGGCCAGCTCCTCGGGCCGGTTGCTCGGGATCATGTGGTTCGTCGCGATCTCGTGATAACTCCACGCCGCCGGCGACGACTTCGCTCGTTCTGCTGCAGCCCAGAACGCCTGTGCGCCCGCTGCGTCCGGCGCTTCTTTCGTCGCCTTGATGTACGTGCGCGTGAAGCTGAAGTCCTCGAGGCGGCGGCGCAGGCGCACGGGTTCGACGAAACATCCGACCGGATGCGGCACCCGCCGCGCGTCCGAAAACGCGGCTTCCGCGGGGTCGTCGTACGTGCGCGGGGGCGGTGGCACGAGCCACATTTCACCGAGGGCAATCGTCATTTGAACGTCGCGACCCGCGCGCGCGACCAATGTGTCGCCGTCATCCGGCACGAACGCGTCGAGATAAACGAGGTGGCGAACACGCTCACCGATGTGCTCGAGCGCGCCGGTCACGACGAAACCGCCGTACGAAAAGCCGAGCAGCACGATGTCAGTCAGGTCTTCGTACAAAATCTGGTTCACGACATCACGCACGTGAGTCGAGAGATTCACTTGCGGGCTCGCGAGGTGCACACGTTCGCCGATGCCGGTGAGACTGGGCGTGAAAACCTCGTGACCGGCGCGGCGCAGGAGAGGCCGCAGTTTGTGAAAACCATGGGCTCCACTCCATGCGCCGTGAACCAGTACGAACGTCGTCATCGTCAACCTCGGCTAGAACAGCCGCTGAGTGTACTGTTCCACGCCGAACTTCGCGACAGAATCACTTCTTGTCGTATTCGTCGTGACGCTGCCACCACTGATAGGGCGGGCTCTGCGGCCGGCCTTCCGGCGTATCCTCCCAAAGTTCCTGCCTGCCGAGCGGCGTCAGATCGAGCAGCGACCAGATCGTTCCGGCGGGCTCGAGGCCACGCGCCTTCGTGAAGTACGTGCGATAGATATCGTTGCCATCGCGCACGAACACGCTCAACCCGTGGTCTTCGCCTTGTTTGGTCGTGAGACCGAAGTCGGCGTTGAATGTGTTCTTCGCCGAAGACACCCAGGGGGCGTTCCAGGACATGCGCTTCTGATAGGCCAGCAGATTCTCGAGCGGACCGCGTGACACCACTGCGAACGACACATCGCGGTGTGCGAGGTGCGTCAGCGTGAACTGCCCCACGTTATCCATGTACATCGAGCAGCCGGGACAACCCGCGGACGGCCAACCGTCCACGCCTTCTGCAAACATGAAGTGGTACAGAAGCAGTTGCGGCCGGCCTTCGAACAAATCGAGAAGCGGGACGTCACCGCGCTGGCCTTCGAACGTGTACTTCTTCTCGATGCGCTCCATCGGCAAGCGTCTCCGCTCCGCCGCGAGAGCGTCACGTGCGTGCGTGAACTCTTTTTCCTTGGCGAGCAAAGCTCCGTGCGCCTTGCGCCAGTCCTCGTGGGAAACCACCTTTGGGAGGGCGGCTGTGGTGCTCGACATGGTGTTTCTCCTTGTGGGGTTACAAAAAGGTAAACCCGTCCGGCCCGCTCGTCCGGCAGGCATGATCCAAGGACGTTTTGCCCTCCCTTGGTTCGACAAGGTTGGACAAATCAGGAGCACTTTTTCGAGGTTGGCCGGCCAGGCCTCCTCACGAGCGATACGTGGCCGGCCAATCCCCCTCACATCGCTTCGTAGACGCTCGTCGGCACCGTGAAAAACAGCGTCGCGAGGCACATTTCGTTGTGCGTTCCCCAGCCTGGTTTCACCGGGAGCTGGACGCTCGACGTGTCGTAATCGCACGTCACCGAGAGCCGTGTGTTGGGTTTGATGATCATCGGCTCCGCGTAGAAGTACATCCGCTGCCAATGAAAGTCCCAGTTGTCGACGTTCGCTGCGCACTGTTCGGGCGCAGTCGTGTCACTGACTGTCATCTTGTACTTGCGTCCGAGCTGATGCATGTGCGGCATGACACCGTACAGCTGCGCTTCCGGCAGTGAATCGAGTCCGATCTCTCGGCCGCTTGCACTCCACGTGAACAGCGTCGACGACTTACCCGGAGGTAATGTCACTGGCTCATCGTCGAACAATGTGTCGAGCAGCTGATCTTGCAGCGCGAACAACCCGACGTTCTTCACCTCGGGCTCGATCCGCAAGCGCACCGTAGTTTGGTCGCGAGTCCCGCGACTCTGCGGATCAGCCAAGTTGTAGTGGACTTGAACGATGATCTTGTACTCGGGCCGCAGTGGCACGCCGCTGTCGTTCGGGTACTCCACGACACCTTGCCCGGGTGCCCATACGACGGGCTGCGCCGCGACAGTGAGCCCGTCGCCAGCCATGCCGAAACACGGCCAGCCGTCGCGGTCTGGTGACTCCTCGTCGAGCACGCGCATCTGTTGCTCATTCGTGAGCTTCGACGACTCCTCGAGCTCGGCCGGAGCGTTCGGATCGACCAACATCACGACTACGTGGTGCACGATCTCGGGATTCCCCGGCACGACATCATAACCCGTGATGAACGAGGTCGGACCCTGCGGCGCATCGAGCTCGAAGCATCGATACTCGTCGGTCTCGGCCAGCGCACCGCCTTGTATCTCCGGAAAGAAGTCGGGCGTTTTGAATTCGCGTGCGTTCGGCAGTGAGCTCACGGCAGGTACCGTGATCTCGCGTCGCGTGCCTTCGGCAGCGCCGCTGTCGGCCCATTTGGCGATGCGCTCGATCTCGTCGTCGTTCAGCGCTTCGGAGTTCGCGAACTCGCCACAACTGCCGTCCGAGGTCACGCTCCACGGTGGCATCGTGCGTTCGCGCGTCACGTGGGCGATCAAGGTCGAAAACGACTTCGCTTGCGCATAGTCGTCCAAGCGAAACGGAGCGATGCCGCCGTCTCGATGGCAACGCATGCAATGGTCCGCGAAGAGCGGCGCCATGTCGGCCCAATACGTCAGTGGCGCTGATGCTTCGCCGGGCGGGTCGGTCGCCGGTGAGCCTGGTTCTACCGGCGGACTGTCGTCATCGCCGCTGCACGCCATCCATAGACAACACCCCGCCATCGCAAGCCACACCCCGGTTCGCGTCATGGTGATCCCTCTCGGTTTTCTCTGGGTGCCCGAGAGGCGTGGGACCGTTCACGGCGATTTCAGAAATCGTGGCCTGGCCTGACTCGGCTACGAATCGCTAGGCAATCGACGCGGACTGCGGGCAGGATGCGGGCCCATGGTGCCGGAGTACACGAACACGACGGTCGAGCCGGACACGGCGAAGTTCGACTGGCGGGGCGCGCTCGCAGACGCCCGGTCGGTGCTCGGCTGGAGGCCAGTCGCGTTTGCTCTCATGGCGATGTTTTTAGTCGCGCAAAGCGTGTGGCTCTCGGATCTGACACTGCTGCTCAGTCCGTACTCGGACGAGTCCGTGCACATGCAGCAGATCCAGAACTACTGCGCCGGTGGTCGCGAGCAGAATGTACGGCTCACGATGTTTCCCGGGGTTCACGCGCTCGCAGCTACGGTCGGGACGGCCTTTGGAGATTGCTCGTGGAAGACCGTGCGCCGGTTCGAAACTGTGATGGGGCTCGCAGCGACGGCGCTCGCGTTAGGGGTATTGCTCAGCCTGAACTCGCAGTTTCCGATCGCGCGGGCCCTGCAGTTCTACTACTTCCCGATCGCGTTTCCGTTTCAGTTTTTGGTGTTCACGGATGTGCCTGCGCTCGCGTGTTCAATCGCCGCGCTGCTCTCGATGGTGCGCCGCCGTTGGCTGCTGGCAAGCATCTTTGCGACGCTCGCGATCGGGCTGCGGCAAACGAATGTCGTCGTGCCGTTGTTCGTCAGTGTGATTGCACTGCTCCAGCACGACAAGACCGGCCGCATCGTGGCTTGGGTGTTCGCGTATCTGCGGAAGGTCTGGTTGAACGCGCTCGCGCTCGCGGCGTTTGCGCTGTTCGTTTGGTACAACGGCGGCGTGGCCGTGGGCGATCGGGGGCGGCACGCCGTGGGCTTTCACGTTGGGAATGTCTACTTCGCGCTCGCGCTGTCGTGGTTCATCGCGCTGCCGATCAACTTGGAGAACCTCTGGAAGTACCGTGCGAAGTTAGCCTCGTACGGGTTCGTGGCGGCGCTCGTCATCGCGTTCGTGGTTTATCTCGTGTGGTTCAAGGTGGACCACCCATTCAACATGAAGACGAGGGTCCCGTTCCTACGCAACCAAGTATTGTTGTGGGTACGAGCGAGCGTCGTCCACCAAGCATTGTTTTTCATTCCAATCGCATTGGGGTTCGCGAGCGTGTGGGTGACTGCGCTCGTCTCGAAGCGGTACTGGCCGCTGTACGTGGTGGGATTGATCACGCTGCTGCCGGAGCGACTCATCGAGAGCCGTTACGCGATCCTGCCGATCGCGTTTTGGTCTCTGTTGCGTCGCGACGGGTCAGCTAGCGCGGAGCGCGCGAGTGTGCTCAGTAACGCGGCGATCAGCCTATGGCTGATCTACGTGATTCTGCAGGGCCGAGGACTTTAGTCGCGACTACTGCGTGCACATCGTCACGACAATCGGCGCTCGCATCCCCTCGCCCGAACTGATGAAACCTCGGCCGTCTGCACGGTAGTCGATGCCCTCGCTCTGCGGTTCGCTCGGCATCGCGACGACGGTCGGCTTTGCGCTGAATGCCGCTTCGAAACTGCCGCCGTTCGGAGCGAGAAACTCGTAGACGCGATCGTACGTTCGCAAGAGAAATCCCTGACCGCACGGATGCGCTGCAGCGGCGGATGCGGCGAGCTCGCCGCTGGCGGGAACTGTCAGAGTCGCGACTTTAGTCGCTTGCGCGACTGCGCTCGTCGTGATCGACGCAGGCAACTTGTACACGCTGCTCGGACCTGTCGCGGTGACTTTTCCGCCTGAGCCTGGCGCGAGCTTCGTCACGATGTAGATCGTCCCGTCCGGGCCGACCATCAGACTTTCTGCGTTGTGACTTCCGTCCTCGTAGGTGAAGCGAAACCTTTCGAACGTTGCGGTCATCGCCGTGGCGCCTGCCGTCGCCGGGACCATCGGTTGAACGAAGCGGAGGATTCCGTACTCGTTGCGCGATGCGGCGTTGTCGCCGACGTCGGCGAGGTACACGCAGGTCTGCGCGCCGCACGGGCCGACCGCGATGTCTTCGATGTCGGTCGACATTGCGCCCGTGAGCGTGATGCGCGCGTGTAGATGGCCTTGCAGATCGAGGGCGTACACGACCGGTCGATCATGATCGTTGTGCACGAATACGATCTCGGGTTGCGAACGACTCACGGCTAAGCCTGAGAGCGCGTCCAACTCGGATGGTTCTACCGTCCCTGTTTGCATGGGTGCGCCGTATGCGGTGCAGTGACCGCATGCCGCGGTGTTCGAACCTGAGTCGGAAGCTCCGGCGTCCGGCGTCATCCCAGGGTCGGGCATCATTGCATCGGGTGCCGCCATGGAGGCTCGTCCACTCGCGCCCGCAGTGCCGGGCGAGCCGCCGCTGCCGCTTCCAGCTGCGCCGGTGCCCGAGCTCGAGGAGGCGCCCGCGGTGGTTACCGAGCCTGCACCCGCAGCTGTGTTTGCGCGTCCGGCCGTCGCGTTTATGCCGCCCGAGCCGCTCGATTCGCCCGCGCTCGCGCCAGCGCCGGCCGTTTCCTCGTGCACCCCTGAGTCTTTGGCCGCCGAAGTCCCGCCGCTGCACGCTGTAACGAGCGCGAAGGGTCCCATGACAGCGACAACCAGGCTCGCGCGGGCAAAAGCACGCATGGCCCTGAATCTTGCACGAACCGAGGGCGAGGACGAGTGCGCGTTTTGAGAGTGTGCTTTTGAGAAGCCCCAGACCGGGTTTGGGGCGCGTCTTCAGCGCTTTACGAATGTCAGCGCTTCGAGGCGTTGTTCTGGTTCGAGTCGAAAGCGGTACGAGCCTAGCAGCTCGCGATCGACGACTACGGAAAGTGTCGCTTCGGTCGGGGCGGTCTGAGCACACGGGCTGAAGTAGTGAAGCTCGACTTTGTAGGTGCCGGATTTTGCAGGCGAGGGCCAGTAGGCATTTTCGATGCGAGGGTTTTGTTGCTCTTTGCGGCAATCACCGCGCGCGTCGTGATCGAGATGGCCACCGATTCGAGAGCGCTTGTGTTGCTCGTTGTAATAGAGCGTCGAGCCGGATGGATCGGTCACGTACAAGTCGAGATCGGCGCCGCTGTTCCAGCCAACTGTGATCTGGACGTCGCCGCCTTCGTAACCGCACTCGTCATCAATGACTCCGTTGCAGTCGTCATCCAACGCGTTGCAGCGTTCGTACGAGTCGTGGTCGCATTGGAGTGCGACTTGTTCCGCCTCGGGGCTCACTTGAACGTAGCCGAATGGTTTCGTTCCAGATGATTCGCGCTCGCGTGACGCACGTTGCACTTCATCCGGCGTGACCGATGGGGTTCGAGGTGCGCCACCACACCCGGTCAGCCAGAGGGCAAGCCCAGTCGCGAGCACACTGTGTGCGGGAAGAGTCGAGCGAGTTGCTCGGCTCGCGTGCAAGTGCATGAGTCCACTATGCCATAACCGCGTTGCCAGCTCAGTTGGAGTCCGAGCGTGACTAACACTGACACTTGCATATACGCGGGCGGGTGGGCGCGCATGTGGTCAGTGGCGTGGACTCACTTGGCGACACTGCTTGAATGCGGTCAGTGTCCTTGAAAAGATCGGGATAGGGGAGCCGCCGTGAGCGGCAGTCCAGTTGCGAAAGTAGTTTTTCTGGTCGGGCAAATCGCAGGGGCAACACAGAGCACGTTGCTATTGATTGGAAGCGGCGCGTTGGCGGACTCCTTGGCGAAGGTCTTGGGTGGTCAGGGCGTCATGGTGGAGCGTGCGGCCAGTGCTCAGGGAGCGCAGACCGCGCACGTGCTCGCGCCGGATCTGATCGTGCTCGTGGGTGATGCTGCAAGCGATCGCGGTGTGGCCGTGCTCGCGCAGTTGACGCGGGTGAGCGCCGACACGTTGGTTCCGGTGTTGGTGATCTGTGCGCCCGAGCTCGGTGGTGTGATTTCGCAGCCGCCGCCGCGTCATGTCGGGTTTCTGTCGCCGGAAGGTGGAGTGGCGGAGTGCGCGCGGCGCGTGCAAGCGGTCGTTCAGCTGTTTATGGAAGAGGGGTTGGCCACCTGTAGTTTGCAGGAGTTGGCTGACACGGTGGCGCCGAGGCCGAAGCAGAAGCCGACTGACGTTGCGTCGAAGGCGAGCGTTGCAGGTGCGGTGGAGCAGGGGGCTAAGCCTGTCCCAGTGGGTGCGACTTCGGCGGGTGGCCGAGTGGAACCTGCGAAGGTGCAGCCTGTCGCGGCGGTTCCGTCGTCGCTCAGGTCGGCGATTGCAAGTGCGGGTGGGGTTGGGCGAGGCCCGGCGAACACGCAGGCCGCAGTTGCGCCAGTTGCGAAGGTGCAAGCGAGTGCGGCTGCGTCGGTCAAGCAGCCAATAGCGGCGGCTGCGAAGTCGGCGGCGATGGAGTCGCCGGTGCGCTTGGAGAACCCGGCGGTCCAGAAGCCGGTGGTCCAGAAGCCGGCGGTCGATAAAGCGGCGGTCGCGAAGTCGATGCGCGGAGTCGAGCCGATCGTCGCCGGCGCCAAGCAGCAGCCAATGGCGGCTGTTGCGAAAGCGGTGTCGGTTGAGCAGTCCGCGATGGCAGCTGCGAAGCCTGGGTCGGTTGAGCAATCCGCGACGGCAGCTGCGAAGCCTGGGTCGGTTGAGCAGTCCGCAACGGCGGCTGTGAAGCCTGGGTCGGTTGAGCAGCAGTCCGCGACCGCAGCGGTGAAGGTCGCGCGCGTGGAGCAGTCAGCGCGGCAACAGAAGCCGGCGGTCGACAATGCGGCGCCGAACGAGAAGCTGACGAGCGGCGCCGAGCCGAAGATTGCGGTCGCGAACCAGCAGCCTACGGGGACAGCTTCGAGGGCGGCGTTGGACGAGCGGTCAGCGGCGGTGGCAAAGGCCACGTCGGCTGGGCAGCCAGCGGCGGCGGCAGCGGCAGTGAAGGCCTCGTCGGTTGAGGAGTCAGCGCCGCACGAGAAGCCGGTGGTCGACAAGGCAGCGGCGAAAAAGAAAGCGATGGGCGGTGCCGAGCCGGACGTCGCACGCGCGAACCAGCAGCCAGTGGCAGTAGCCGCGAAGTCGTCCTCGGCAGAGCGACCGATGGCGGCGGCTACGAAGTCGCCGGGATCAGTCGCTCAGGCAGCGGCGGATAAGTCGGCGGCGAATAAGTCAGCGGCGGATAAGTCGGCGGCGAATAAGTCAGCGGCGGATAAGTCGGCGGCGAATAAGT
>Ga0193752_1001052_pt1 | contig 24158 bp, 22 predicted proteins | sample H1c1metaG_FD_144924 | JGI IMG/M metagenome (GOLD analysis project Ga0193752, IMG submission 144924) | Soil microbial communities from a riparian zone of the East river system, Colorado, United States - H1c1 | ecosystem: Environmental > Terrestrial > Soil > Riparian zone | place: USA: East River...
ATCGCCGATAACATTCATCACGCGGCCAAGCGTAGCGTTGCCCACAGGAACAGTGATCGGGCCGCCGAGGTCAAAGGCCTTCATTCCGCGGATCATGCCGTCGGTCGGCAGCATCGAAACCGCTCGTACGCGGCCTTCGCCAAGATGCTGCTGAACCTCAGCCACGACATCGACCGTCGTTTCGACTTCAAAGCCCTCGGATGAAATACGAAGCGCCTGATGAATAGGGGGAAGATAGTTTTCGAATTCGACGTCGACGACCGGGCCGATGATCTGTACCACCTTGCCGACCTTTGCGTCACCATTATTAGCCATTTCTAATGAAATACTCCTGTAATAGTTGAAAAACCGTTAACTCAACAAAGGAGTGAGAATATCATACGCATTTGCGTAAGGCAAAGCTCAGCTTTATGAGAATTTGCCACGTACATTCCTGATTTTATTGTAGGATACGGGTAGGATAAGATTCAGGTGGAAATATGAGGAGCAGCGTAATAAACATCGATCCGGAAATATTAGGCGGAACTCCTGTGTTTCGCGGTACGCGCGTTCCTATCGAAACATTATTCGATCATTTGGAAGACGGCGTTTCGTTGGACGAATTTCTCGAAGACTTCCCCACGGTGAGCAAAGAGCAGGCAATAGAATTGTTGGAATTGGCCGGGGAAGTATTGACCTCGAACAAGTTCGGGCAGATTTATGAAACTATTGCTTGATGAAAATCTCCCGGGAAGATTGAAGCTCGACTTTTCGGAATTTGAAATATTTACCGTACGGGACAAGGGTTGGAATGGGGTTAAGAATGGTGAACTCCTGAAGTTGATGTTGACCGACGGCTTCAATGTTTTGATTACGTTCGACAAGAACCTCCAACATCAACAGAATTTTGAGAAATATCCTATCACCGTATTAGTCCTGAGTTCAGAGTCCAACCAATACAAGCATCTACAACCTCTTGTTAATTTTATAAAAGATCATCTTGAAAGCCCGAAGACCGGAGTCTCTATAGTGATGGGCGATTCCGAAAATTAATTACGACTAGGCGCTGTCGTCTTGCCACCGAGCAAAGTTAAAACCTCGCCTGTTATGTAGCTAGAGTCAGCGTTCGACGCAAAGCCGTTGCTGCTTTCATTTTATTGACCTCACCTATGATTTCTTCCGGCCCGATCCGCCCGGATTCTTTCCGCCGCCGTCCTGTTTATTTACGGTTGCCCAGGCTCTCGCTTCGGCCTCTTTTTCCGATACGCCTTTCTTTTCATAACCTTCGGCGATGTGGTCAGCTTTCCGCTCTTGTTTCGCGGTGTATTTACTTGTTCCGTCCTTTTTGGTTGGCATTATATCGTTCTCCTTAGTTTAATAAAGTCGATCCATTTCCGCTTTCGTAAATTCTTGAACGTAAAAATATCTGATCCGCCCGATCGTAGAAACTGATCCACAGCCGTTTTTTATCACTATTATCGGTATCATTTCGAATTATAGACGGCTGGTCGTCACCCGGGCTGGTTGTGTGAATGTCCAAGGTGATCAAACCGTTAGTTGTATTTAAATTTTTAGTTTTTCCGAACATACTGGATTCCTCCTTTGTTCTGTTTTAGGACACGAATCTTGTTTGATCTGGTAACTTGCAATGCATATGCCATTCCGATCCAAATCAATTGACAGCCGAACCGCCTTTTAGTAGCCTCACGTCTATAACAACTGTTAACACTGCTTTAAAAGGAATAATCGTAATTTGAGCGAGCTAAGAAAACTCGAACTTCCGCATCAGGGCCTCAATACGCTTTTCGGCGTACAGGATCAAAACATCAAATATCTTGAGTCGGTGCTTGACGTTAGTATCGGCGCGCGCGGAAACGAGCTTTTGATAGACGGCGATCCGCGCGATATTGAGACGGTCGAGCAAATACTGAAGGATTTTGGCGACCTGTTTGCCGACGGTCAGACCTTTACTGATAAGGAACTTCGCGATGCGTTCAAACAGATCGCCGAAGACCGGGCGTACAACCTGAAGGATCATTTCCTAAAGGCGCGCTTCAATCCCGCCGGGAAAAAACAGGTTGCGCCCAAAACGGCCAATCAGCGTAAATATCTGGACGCAATTGCATCGAACGATCTCGTTTTCGGAATTGGCGTTGCTGGCACCGGAAAAAGCTATCTTGCTGTCGCGATGGCGGTCGATGCGTTGTTTAAGAAACAGGTCAGCCGCATTATCCTGACGCGTCCTGCCGTCGAGGCCGGTGAACGACTCGGTTTTCTGCCCGGCGATCTGCAGGACAAGGTCGATCCTTATCTGCGTCCGTTGTATGACGCTCTGTTCGATCTGGTCGATTCGGAAAAAGTAACGAAGATGCTGGAAAAACGCATTATCGAAATAGCTCCGCTCGCATTCATGCGCGGCCGCACGCTTTCCGACGCGTTCATCATTCTCGACGAAGCCCAAAACACCACCAGTGAACAAATGAAGATGTTCCTGACGCGTATCGGCTTTGGCTCGAAAGCAGTCGTTACCGGCGACAAAACACAGATCGACCTTCCCCGCGGCCATAAAAGCGGCCTAAAAGAAGCAGAAGAGGTCCTTGCCGATATTGACGCGATCAAATTTGTCTATTTCACCGACAAAGACGTTGTCCGCCACAAACTCGTCCAAATGATCGTCCGGGCTTATGAAGATCATTCAAACAAATCGGAATGAAGATCGATGTTCCCGAACAATTGGTTGAGGTTGTCAAAGCCGGTGTTAAGGCTAATCGGGAGGTGCCGGGAAGCATTGCTCTCGGCGGGACGATCTGCGCACTTTTTGCTCACCATCGTGAATCTACGGACATTGATTTTGTTCTCTCGGATCTGACGAAACGTTTTGAGGAGGTCCGCGAAAAATTACTTGGAGTTCCCGAATGGAAGGAAGCCCGTGTAAATGTTCCGGTTCTGATACTCGGCTCATTAGGCGACATCGAAATCGGTTACCGTCAATTGCGAAGAACCGTCCCGATGGAAACCGAGGTTTTGGAAACACCCTATGGGCCATTGGTCGTTCCTACACTGGAAGAACTGATTAGAACAAAAGCCTTTTTAACGTATAATCGGAACTATACACGAGACTATTTTGATTTTGCTGAACTCTCGTGTTTGGTTGAGACATCGAAAGTTGTTGATATACTCGCTTCGATCGACGATAAGTTTCAGTGGGAAAAGCAGGAACCTATAGTGATCGAGATACTTAAGAAGCTTTTGGCTCCTAATCCGCACGATCTTAACGATCCTCGACATGGATTTGAGCAGTTGCGATTTCTTGAACCAAGATTGAAGAGTTGGAAACAAGTAGTTGCACGATGCGGCGAAATAGGAGAAGAACTTTCTGTTCGCTTATTTGGAAATGAAGCACCGCAATCTAAAAGATGAACGCTGGACACGGATGGCCATCGATTCGTTGTTCGACCGCGGCAAGTATAAGGACTGGAAAGAGTTTGCTGTCGCGTTACGTAAGGATCGCCAAATCGCTTTGGACGCCCTTTATATGAGCGAACATCACGCTGAAAAAGGCTCTGGAGAGCTTGCTCGCATATTGGTACGTCAATTTTACGGAACCGATGACCTGGGTCTTGAATAGAATTTTTTACGTGTTCAAATTAGGTCACATTCTGCTGTATATCTTGGCTGCAACCGTTGGGCTGTTTTTTTAGTATGACGCTTGTCGAACGTACTGGCACAAAGACCTGTGATCGTAAATCTCCAGCGAAAAATTAAGATCGATACAAAGCAATTCACCTCATTTGTTTCGAACATCATTGAATTCGTTCAGGAAGCGGAAAGCCGCGAATTTTCAATTGCTTTCGTTTCCGATAAACGGATGACGGAGCTCAATAAATTCTTTCGCAATAAGAATTCGACGACTGATGTACTTTCCTTTCCTCACGAACCTGACGAATTTGACGCTGACAACAACGGACTTGGAGACATTGTCATCTCTGTAGAGCAGGCGCAGAAACAGGCGGCGGAAAATGGGCTGACGCTGGAGGGCGAGATCAAGCAGCTTATTCTGCACGGTGTGCTTCATCTTTGCGGGTACGATCACGAGATCGACAACGGCGAGATGAACAAGATTGAACTGAAGCTGAGAAAGCGTCTGAAAATATAGCTACAGAACTTCGCAGTTGAATTTAAGAAACCCGTTCTGTTTTCTCTGCGAACTCTGTGGCAAAATTGTTTTAAATGTCAGAAACCATAAAAACTGCTGAGCCGTGCGTAATGGTCATCTTCGGCGCGACCGGCGACCTTACAAAACGCAAACTTTTCCCTGCCCTTTACAATCTGGCGAAGGACGGCCATATGCCGGAGAATTTCGCCATCGTCGGCGTCGGCCGGCAAGAGATGCTGTCGGAAGAGTTTCGCGACCAGATGATCGCCGACCTCAAGGAATTTGCCGGCACGAACGGTGACGACAAGCTGATCAAATGGTTTTGCGACCGGACATATTACACCGGCGGTGATTTTGACGACGACAAGAAATTATTCAAGGACGTCAAGGATATGCTTCGCGATGTTTGCGAGGCTAACAAGATCCCGGAAAATTTCTTTTATTACATGGCGATACCGCCCGACCTGTTTGCGAACGTCACAAAAAAGATCGTCAAAAACGGCCTTGGCCGCGAAGAGAATGGACACTGGCGTCGGTTCATCTTCGAAAAACCATTCGGACGCGATCTCGCCTCTGCCCAAAAGCTGAATGCCGATCTGCTCCACATCCTGGAAGAAAAACAGATCTATCGCATTGATCATTATCTGGGTAAAGAAACCGTTCAGAACTTAATGGTGTTTCGATTTGGCAACAGCATTTTCGAACCGATCTGGAACCGCAATTTTATAGATCACGTTCAGATCACCGTTGCCGAAAAACTCGGTGTCGAGCTTCGCGGCGGGTATTACGATTCTGCGGGCGCATTGCGCGATATGATACCGAATCATATTTTTCAGCTGGTCACGCTGACCGCAATGGAGCCGCCGGTTTCGTTCGACGCAAATTCTGTCCGTGACGAACAGGCCAAGATTTTGCAAGCTATCCAACCCTTCACACCCGAGGACGCACTTCATTGCGCCGTCCGCGGCCAATATGGCGGCGGAGCAATCGATGAAAAATCGGTTCCGGGATATCGAACCGAGGAAAAGGTCGCAAAGGATTCGAACACCGAAACCTTCGCGGCGCTAAAATTTGGCATCGAAAACTGGCGTTGGGCCGATGTGCCGTTTTACGTCCGCACGGGAAAGCGGATGCCCGGCAAGTATTCGAACATTATCGTCCAATTTAAAAAGGCGCCTTTCGTTCTTTTTCGGGATACGGAAATCGAACGCCTGACGACAAACCGCATCGAGATCCACATCCAGCCGGACGAAGGAATCGCGCTTCATTTCGGGGCGAAAATCCCCGGCCCGATCGTAAAAATGGGTGCGGTCGATATGGACTTTAACTACGTCGATCACTTCGGTGAGCAGCTCAGTACCGGATATGAACGACTGTTGTTCGACTGCATGATCGGCGACGCGACGCTGTTTCAGCGTGCCGACATGGTCGAAGCAAGCTGGAAGATCGTTACGCCGATCCTTGATGTGTGGAAGGCAATTCCCGCACGCAATTTCCCCAACTACGAGGCCGGTTCATGGGGACCACAAGACTCCGACGAACTATTGAAACGCGACGGCCGCAAGTGGAAGAACGAAACGATCACCTAAGATCCAATGTCAACGATCTCCGTCTTTAAGGACCTCGACGAGCTAAGCACAAAGGCAGCCGAGGAATTCGTCCGCATTGCCAACGACGCGATAGAAAAGCGTGGTCAATTTTCTATCGCCCTATCCGGCGGCTCCACGCCTAAAGCTTTACACGCCAAACTCGTACACACACAAATAGATTGGAGCAAGGTTTCATTTTTCTTCGGCGACGAACGGAATGTTGCTTTCGATCATAAAGACAGTAATTTTCGAATGGCAGACGAGACGCTTTTCCAACAGTTGGGAATTGCGGCTGGTAATATTCATCGCTGGAAAACCGAACTTGCCGAACCGGAAGAGGTAGCGGTGGAGTATTCGGACATCATAACCGCGAGTTCACCACTTGCTTACCCAGACGGTTCTGAACTGCCTCGATTCGATCTTATCCTGCTCGGAATGGGGTCGGACGGCCATACTGCGTCTCTTTTTCCGAATACAAAAGCGCTTCACGAAAAGGAAAAACTCACCCTTGCCAATTGGGTCCCGCAGCTTGATACGTGGCGGTACACCCTAACCTTTCCCGTACTAAATAACGCCGCAAATATTATGTTTCTGGTCGCTGGAGTCGATAAAGCGGAGTCTTTAAAAGAAGTTATCGAGGGTGAACGGCGGCCTGATGAATTGCCCTCACAAATGATCAACCCGACAAACGGCGAGATCTTCTGGTTCCTCGACGAAGCTGCGGCGAGGCTGCTAGGTTGATTTTCCGCATCGACAATCCTAACATTGACCAACATTAGCCTATGCAGCTCGAGATAATCGCGTGCTTTTTGATCCTTGTCGCCCTTGTTTTTTTGGCGACGGTCGATATGGCGTTCTCACACTTGTCCGATCTCAGCCTGCGCCGTCTTTCCTCCGATAGCGAAGATTCCGGAAAAAAAAAGACCTACGCTTTTCTTCGCGAGATCCTGGATAATCGCCCGCGATTTCGTTTTGCTCTTTCGTCGGCGATCCAGTTTCTGCTGATAACTTTTACTGTTCTGGTCACGGTTCTTGTCCTGCGGTTCACACTCGACCGAACGTGGCTGCTGATCTATGCGCTGCTGATCGGGCTGGCGGCGACCGTAATTTTCCGCCAGATCCTTCCCCGGCTGATCGTCCGCGGCAACCCGGAATCGATCGTACTTTTCCTGCTGCCTATCGTCCGACCGCTTTATTCAGTAACCACGACGCTTATCAGCCCGATAGAGTCTTCATTTCGAACGAAGGAACAGCAAAAGTTGGAAGCTTCGATCTCACCGGATTCCACCGACGATAAGAACGATGACGGCGACGAAGACATTCAGGCCCTGCTTGAGGTTGGCGAGGCCGAGGGCATCATCGAAGAAGATGAGCGCGAGATGATCGAATCGATGGTCGAGTTTGCGGAAACGCGCGTCGGCGAAATAATGACGCCGCGTACCGAGATCTGCGCCATTCCTTTCGATGCGACTGTCCGCACTGCCCGCGACCTCATCATCGAGCAAAAGTATTCCCGGCTGCCCGTTTATCGCGAAAGCGTTGATAATATCGAGGGAATAATCTACGTCCGCGACCTTCTGCAGGTGTGGGCCGAGGGCGGCAAGGAAGATCAGCCGATCGCGCCGATCCTGCGCGACGCTTATTTTGTCCCTGAGACAAAAACTGCTGCTGAGCTTCTAAAAAGCATGCAGGTCAATCACGTCCAGCTTGCCATCGTAATCGACGAATACGGCGGCGTTGCGGGCATCGTTACCGTCGAAGATCTGCTGGAAGAGATCGTCGGCGAGATCGAGGACGAAGATACCGAGGACGAAGAGATCATCGAAATAATCGAAGGCGAGAACGGATATTTCGACGTGCTCGGTTCGACCGAGATCGACAAGATCGAGCGGCTATTTGATATTGAGATCGAAGACGATGATTTCACTACGATCGCCGGCCTTGTCACCAGCGAAGCGGGCTATGTGCCTAAAGTTGGAGAGAAGCTGGCGTTTCACGGCCTTGAGATCGAAGTGTTGCGGGCCGATGAGAAGAAGCTGACCCTGCTGCGTGTCCGGCCGCAATCGAGCGAACTGAATGTCGAGGAACCGGTCGAATCTTAAATTTCTTGTCTTCCCGGCCCTGTCTGATATAATTTTTACATACCGACGGAGGAAATAATATGGCTATTAGATTAGGTGACGAGGCTCCCGATTTTACCGCGCAGACAACGCAGGGCACTATTAAATTTCACGAATGGCTTGGCGATAGCTGGGGCGTTCTTTTTTCGCATCCGAAGGATTACACGCCGGTATGCACCACGGAACTCGGAATGGCCGCACAGCTAAAACCGGAGTTCGACAAGCGTAATGTAAAGGTCATCGGCCTTAGCGTTGACCCGCTCGAATCGCACGAAGGCTGGGAAAAGGACATCGAGGAAACTCAAGGCACCGCCGTCAATTTTCCGATGATCGCCGACAGCGACCGTAAGGTCTCCGACCTCTACGACATGATCCACCCGAACGCCAGCGATACGTTCACCGTGCGTTCCGTCTTCGTGATCGGGCCGGATAAAAAGGTAAAGCTGATGCTGACATATCCGGCAAGCACAGGCCGTAATTTTGATGAAATTCTCCGCGTGATAGATTCGCTGCAGCTTACAGCAAAATACAGCGTGGCGACGCCGGTCAACTGGAAGGACGGCGATGACTGCATCATCGTCCCCGCCGTAACGGATGAAGCCGCAAAGGAAAAATTCCCCGCCGGCTGGACGACCGTAAAACCATATCTGCGTATCACCCCTCAACCGAACAAGGTAAAGGGTGAAGGACAGTCAGCATAGCCGTAAGTAGAGAGGTTGTCTGAAATGTTGATTCGATGGCCTTTTCACTTTTTTTCTTTCTTCTTTCGTGTGTTTCGTGGATAGTTTCTTAAGAGTTTTCCACGAAATACACGAAATAGATCAAAAAGGAAGTTAAAACCAAGCCCGCCTTTTCAGACAGCTGAAATAAAAATGAAAATCCAAGCCCAGATTGGTGACGAAACATACCAAGTCAAGATCAAACGCGACGGTGATCGCGTTTTTGCAACGATCAACGACCGTGAATACGAACTTGAAGCCTCTCAACCTGAGCCGAATATTTTCCTGCTAAAACACAACGGACGTGTCCACGAGATCTTCGTCAGCCCGAACACAAGTGCGAGCGAGCCGTATAGCGTCTCGATCGGCAGGAAAGATATTGACGTTCGCCTGATCGATCCTAAGAAACTTCGCGGTGCGGGCAACGCAGCCGAGCATGGTGACGGGCTTGCGGAGATCAAGACAATGATGCCGGGCAAAGTCGTGCGGCTGTTGTTGAATGTCGGTGATGTGGTCGAAAAAGGCGATGCCGTGATGGTCGTCGAGGCGATGAAGATGCAGAACGACTTGAAATCGCCAAAGGACGGAACGGTCAAGGAAATCCGTGTAGAAGAAGGCTCAACCGTCGGGGCCGGAGATGTGCTTGCTATTGTCGAATAAATGACGCGTTCATTGAAACATCCGGACGGTGAGGTTTCGATATCCGATGTCGGGAACGGCCGTGTGAAGATCGAAGTTCACCCGAACTCCGAAACGATGTTCGTCCCGATCCGCTCGTGCGAAACGTCCTATCCGATAGATCTGATCGAAAAGATCCTGCAAGTAAAAGGCGTCGCATGGCTCTGCGACGAGATCGACCGCGACGAAGATCCAAACTATGTCGAAAGGCTGCTGCTTAATGACATAAACGCATATTTCTCTACCAACTATTTTGCGGGAAAACGCATTCTCGATTTCGGCTGCGGCAGTGGTGCCTCGACAGCTATTCTCGCACGAACGTTTCCCGAGTCGGAGATAGTCGGCATCGAACTGCTGGACGATCTGCTCGAAATTGCGCGGGCAAGACAAAAGCATTACGGTTTTGAAAATGTGACTTTCCTGCGTTCGCCAGAGGGATCGAAACTGCCTGATGACATCGGCGATTTTGACATCGCCATAATGAGCGCCGTTTACGAGCACCTTCTTCCAGCAGAACGCAAAACGATCTTGCCTTCATTATGGGATCTCATTCTCCCGAATGGAATATTGTTCCTGAACCAAACACCGAACCGGCTATTTCCATTCGAACTGCACACAACGATGCTGCCGCTGATAAACTATCTGCCGGATGGGCTGACGCACGCCGTCACGCGCAAATTTTCAAAGCGTATCGATCCCGAAGATTCGTGGGAATCGCTTCTCCGCCAGGGCATTCGCGGTGCGACCGTTCGAGAGATCATTTCCAACCTTCCAAACAACGCTAAGCTGCTCGAACCATCACAAAAAGGCTTGAGTGACCGCATAGATCTTTGGTTCCTGAACACCAATCCAAATCAAAAACGAACATTGAAGCTCGTCGCTCGCTCGGTTATGAAGGGATTGAAAGCCGTCACTGGCATCAGTGTGGTATCAGATCTGTCGCTGGCTATCAGAAAAATATCGGCGTAGCTTACAATTTCGATCCGCAATATTTACAGTGCACTGCATCGAGGTCATGGCCTTCGGCGTGACATTCGGGACAGACGTGCGTACTTGCGGGTTTGGCCGCCCGGGCCAGTTCGGCAGTGACGATGCCGGTCGGCACGGCGATGATGCCGTAACCCATTATCATCACAATAGACGCTAGAAATTTACCCAGTCCAGTCTTGGGTGAAAGGTCGCCGTAACCGACCGTCGTCAAAGTTACTATCGCCCAATAGATGCTCGTCGGGATGTCAGTGAACCCGTTTTCTTCCCCCTCAACGACGTACATTAGCGAACCGACAACGGTAACGATCGTAACGAGAGCCACCAGAAAAACAATTATCTTTTGTTTGCTTCGCTGCAGAGCAGTTGTGATGACACGGCTCTCTGAGATGTAAGACGTGAGCTTTAAGACTCGGAAAATGCGGAGCAGCCGAAGGATCCGGATCGCGAGAAAATATTGAGTACCCGGAACAAACAGGCTGATATATGTCGGCAGGATCGCCAGCAGATCGACTAGGCCGTAAAAGCTGAGCACATACCGCAACGGCCGTCTGACGGAAATCAGACGCAATAGATATTCGATCGAAAATAGGATCGTAAAAAACCATTCCGCAACAAATAGCTCCGCACCAAAAACTTCGCGGATGCTTCTGACACTCTCCAGAAATACTGCCAATACGCTCAGGAATATCAGCGAGATCAGTGTAATATCGAAGATCTTTCCGGCTCTGGTTTCAGCCTCGAAAACTACATCGTAGATCCGCTGCCGCCAGGTTGCAGCCGCCCGTTCTTTAAACTCAGTTTCCACCAGTCAATTAGACAATACTTTGGCTCAAAACGCATTGACGACCGCCCCGGCGGTTCCTATTTTCGCTATTGACCGGATTGGTTCGATCAGCGATCTCATCATCTCCGCGAAATCCTCAAATGTGAGGGATTGGGGCCCGTCCGACCATGCTTCCTCGGGACGCGGATGCACCTCTACGATAACGCCGTCTGCCCCGATAGCGATCGCGGCTTTTGCACATTTTGCGATGATGCTGCGTTGCCGGTGGCGTGCGACGGATCGACGATGACGGGCAGATGCGTCATCTCTTTTACAAGCGCGACTGCGGCCAGATCAAGAGTATTTCGCAAGCTGTTGTCGAATGTCTTTATGCCGCGTTCGCACAGCACGACACTCTCGTTTCCGCCATGCAAAATATACTCGGCGGCAGCAAGCCATTCCTTCACGGTCGCAGACGGGCCGCGTTTCAACAGGATCGGTGCTCGCGTTTTTGCAAGCTTTTTCAGCAATATCATGCATTTATTATTTCTCCCGCTTCCAAGTTCGGAGTTCCAGCTTTAGCTGGCATTCGGTAACTACTGGGGGCGCCTAAAGGCGGGATTCCAAACTCTCATTTGCCTGTAACCGTCGCGACTCGGCGACAATTTGTTCGAATATTCGCAGCAAACCGTCGTTGTCGATCTGACCGAAATTCTCGGCGGTAATACGGCGGTATATTTCGGATTCGCGCTGGCTATCGACCAGCGGAATACCAGCCGCGGCTTTGATCCGCGAGACCTGTTTTACTTCTGCAGCCCGACGGTTAAGAAGCGTAACGATCTGTTCGTCGATCAGATCTATCTTTTTTCTGCTTTCCTGAAGGTTCATAATTGCTCCTGATAAAAACAAAAAAGCCGTGACCTTTGTTAAGGTTCACGGCTTCGTTTCGGTAATCTTTTTCGTCCCTATCTGGACGTTAACCAAACCTTAGCCGTTTCACCATAAAAGTAAAAATAAAAGCAGCTAAAGTTGTTAAAGTTTTGGACTGTCATTGTATAACCGTTAGTTATTCAATACTGATTACGATAATTTCCTTCTCGCAATTTGTCAACCTAATTTTGTGTTGAGCGTTCTTGCACGATCTTATCAAGGTTTTCACGGGACCTCGTTAGTCCGGTTTCGCGTGTTTCATACCACGTGTTGTCTTCAGTTTCATAACCGCGTTCAACCGACAGGGCCCGCTTTGTTTCCGATGGCGCCGTGCCGCCGTATATCGTGCGGATGTTCACAAAATTCTCAGGCGAAACTGCGGCTGCAAGTTCATCAGCGGTCAGCGTAAGCTCATGCCCGAGTACGTCATTGGCTGCTTTTTGCAATATCTCGTACGTAACGTCCGACCCTTGTTCGATCGCCGCCTTCACGCAATTGCCCACGATCTTGTGCGAAATGCGAAATGGCAGATCTTCCTTGCGAACTATAGTATCAGCCAATTCTGTAACGGCTATAAAATTCTCGCCGGCACGTTTTTTCAATACTTCGAAATTGAACGTCGCTGATTTTAGCGTGCTGGCAAACAGGGCAACTGTACGATTTGCATCACGCAAGGCCGAATAGATCAGCGGCTGCAGATCGTCCTCGACATCGTTTATATCGCCGAACGGCGTGTTGTGTACTGCCGTTATCACGCCCAGAGTCTGCCCCAGAGCCTTGCTGCCGATGGCTCGAATATGTTCAAGAGCTACGGGATTGCGTTTCTGCGGCATTATCGACGAACCCTGCACGAAACCGTCAGGCAAACGGATCGCATTGAATTCCATCATTGCCATCAATAGAAATTCCTGCGCGAATTTGCCTGTGTTGACCAACAGTGCCGTCGTCGCGCCGAGCGTCTCGATAAAGTAGTCCACTGACGCTATCGACGCATATGAATTCACAGTCGGGGCTGTAAAGCCCAAGAGTTCTGCCACTCGATGACGATCGATGGGAAACCCCGTCGTCGTTATCGCACCCGACCCGAGCGGGCAAAAATTCATATTTTCAAAAGCACGCTGAAGGCGGCGAATGTCTCGCCCGACATTTTCAGCCATCGCCAGCAGAAAATGAGCCATCGTCGATGGCTGCGCCGGCTGCGTGTGCGTGTAAGCGGGAATAAGCGTGTCGTGATTCTTTGCCGCAAGATCAAGGAACACCGTGCGCAGATCCATAGCAGACCGGATCAACCGCAGGCAATCCACACGCAAATGCAGCCGATAGATGGTGACATCGATGTCATTGCGGCTACGCGCTGTGTGTAGTTTTCCCGCAGTATCCGCATCGCAAAGTTTTGCGATCTCTTGCTGCAGCAGATAAAAAAGGTCTTCGAACGATCCGTCATAATCGCGTGACCGGATCGCATCAAAATCCAGTCGCGTCAACGCATTCAGCAGAATGCCCAATTCAGCGTCAGAGATAATTCCCTGTTCGGCCAGCATCACGGCGTGTGCCAGATCTACCTGATGATATGCGTCAAGGAAGTGTTCCTTAGCATCTGTAAAGCAATCCGCAAGTACGTTGTCTTTAAAACTCTGGGCGGGAAATTTTTCTTCTACTTCAGACATTATTCCTCACAAAAAAAATAAAGACACAGAGAGTCAAAAAACAACTCTCTGTGCCTTTTGCTTTGCCTATTTTGTTGCTGACCTAGGCAAACTTAATAAATTGGCGAATAAACGATATGCGCCCGGATTTCCGGTCGGCAATTGGCGGAAGAACGAATACGCATTGTAAACGTAATGTCCTTTGCCAAGTTTTGCATAAACCAGTCCGCCTGTTACCGGTGACTCGCCTTCGTCCTGGCAGGAAAGGAGTGCCGTGTACTGCGGGTCAAGGCCGGTAAGGGTGTAAAGATTTCTCTCTTGCACCCAGTTGTCCCAGTCGGTGCTGACGATCTTGTTCGGGTAATTGAAAATCGTGTGATTAGGTACCAGCATGGTCACCGGAGCATTCTCGTCAACGACGCGGACGTTCGAAACACGCTGCGTACCGTTCACAACCGATTCCATTTTTGCAGGAAATGGAGCCATGTTCTCGCGAATGAATTCCTGCTGCTGATACTGAACGATCATCGTGCCGCCGTTCTTCACATAATCAAGCAGACGGCCGTTATTCGCCACGTAATCGGGCCGCACCTGAGATGCGCGAATGCCGATAACGATCACATCGTATTTCGAAAGATCTCCTGTCGAAAGATCTTTTTCCTCAAGCATTGTCACCGGCAAGCCGAGCAGTCCGATCGCCTCGGGGACGCGGTCGCCTGTTCCCATCACATAGCCGACCTTTACCTGTGCGACCTTAAGATCGACCACCTTTGCCCAAACCTCTGACGGTGAATATCGTCGATGCGTTTGAATGTGCGGATAAGCGATCTCGTGCATCGTCTGGCTGTAAGTTTGCGTACCGACCTGAGCGTTCGCCAATATTCGATATGCGTCGGCCTTTATGTTGCCCGGAATAGTTACGTCGAACACAACCGCAGTTTTTTCACCCTTTCCTTTAAGAGCAAACTCTTTTGAGGCAGGCACTGATTTCCAGCCCGACGGCAGATCTAATTTTACTGTTCCCTTTGATTCGTTCGGCGAATTATTGGTCACCGACATCACGACTCGCTTGACTGCCGCTTTCGGCGATGTCGGAGCAATGATGAGATTCGATTCGAGGCTAATCGTTACCATCGGAACGACGTTCAGATCGCGCCGCAATTCTCCGCGAATGTCGTCGGCAAATCGGTACTCAATTGGCTTTGAGACTATTATTTCTTCGCCGCCGATAGACATCGTAACGTCAGCCGTCGCGATCGGTTTCTGGAATGGCAGATTCTTGCTCGTGCCTGCGTCGTTCCAATTGAATGTGTAATTTTCACGCGGCCCGTCCAGCCAATAAGGCTGTGTCGGCTTTGCGTCTGCGGGCGAAGTCAGATTAAAGAAATATGAACTCAGGGCTGCTTCGTTTCTAGGACGAAAGCCCTGGGACGGTCCTTGTGTCGGTTCCGCCGTCGAAGCCGATGCCCAGCCCCGTTGAGCATTAATTGCTGCACCGGTTACCTTTACGCCCGCCGTCTCAGGAGCAAATACGCGAACCGATACTGGCGTCGAATCGCCAGCAACTATCGTCTCGGTTCCGCTTAATGCGTCCACGATAACGCCGGCTGCTGCCTGTAAAGCCTCGGAAAATTCACGCTGCTTTTGGGCAAGCATAAAGTCGGCATCGGATATCGCCAGCGTCGGTCCGCCGGACGATCTGTCGGCGATCTTTCGTCGAGCTTTCTTGATCTCTTTCAGTCCTTCGGCAAGAGGTTCGATAGATTTGCTCGTGTTGATCGCATCGAAATCAGCCAATGCTTTTTTCGCTGCGTTCTGAATATTGCTCAATTCGGATTCGATAAAATTATCCGTGAGTCCTACGGTCTTGGCGATGCCGGAGATCGATGTGTCGATCCCGTCGAAAAGGCTTTTTTCGCCATCGACTTTCGGCCCAACCGACTCTAGCAGACGAATACCGGATTGCTGTTTGCCGCGAAGTTCGAGCGAGCCCATTTCCTGCGATTTATGTTGGCTGCGTCCTTCCATCGCGATCTCAAAATACGATCGTCCTACCAGAGGATCATAGTCGCCGGTGCTAACGGTTAAACTCGCCACATTCTGCGCGGAGGCGGAAAAGCCCTGCCCGACGTAGAGTTTCTTTGCCTGCCACGGACGCAGGCCTTCGTCTTCGATCTGTTCGGGAAATTGTGTCGGATCGGCAGCCGCCTTGTAGGCGATCGGCGTTAAATAGCCAGCAAGCTGATGCTGGCCGTGGCCGTCAGCCGGTGTACCGGAAAATCGCGAAGAAATAACGAGCGGGCGAAACAATCTGATCGCACGAACCATATCGCCTAAAACAGCTTTTTCATTCCAGATACGGGCCGCTTCCGAACGCTGCTTTGAAAAGCCGTATTCCATGAAACGTGTAAAAAATTGCTGACCGCCATCAAGACGTCGTGCCTGCAATAATTCTTCGGAACGGATAATGCCGAGCGATTCGAAAAGCTCCGGGCCGACCACATTTTGCCCGCCTTCGCCGCGCGTCAGCGAAAGATAAGAAACCCGAGCGCTGTCGCCGCGTGCAAGCCGTGCCAGTAAACCCGAATCTTCGTCATCAGGATGAGCACCGGTATGCATCGCGCTGGCGGTCGTTTGCAGACGTTTTAATTTCAGTCCCAGACCAGCAGCTCCCGCGTCATAGATCGGCCGAACCTGTGCCGGCGTGACGATCATTGCAGCTAAAATACAGCCAAGTGATATAAAGGCAAATATTGTTCGTGAAATTCTGTAGCGCATAGTTCTTATTTTTCCCCTTCCCTAACCGTTAAGCTAATAAGATATCCCGCGAGTACCGTGACCAGGCACCCAACGACATTGAACCAAAGAAATTCGATCCTGGTGTAATGGCTCGCTATCCAGACCGAAGCTATTCCAAACAGCAAACCAAAAAATGCACCGCGCGCCCGCGCTCTTTTTACGACGATAGCCAGGACAAAAACCCCTAGCAGCGAACCGTAAAAGAACGAACCGAACTTGTTAACAACCTCAATAAGCGAGCCGAGATTTGTGGCGTAAATAGCGACAATACAGGCGAAAATACCCCACACCAGCGTGGCCAGGCGGCCAAACCGTACATAATGTTTATCGGTCGCTTCCTTCTTAAAATGGCGGCGATAAAAATCGATCGTAGTTGCTGTTGCAAGAGCATTAAGCTCAGCCGCGATCGACGACATCGCGGCGGCAAATATCGCGGCAATGATCAGCCCGATCACGCCCATAGGCATATTTGCGACCACGAACGACGGAAAAACGTAGTTCACGTCATTAAAACTAGTGTTGTCGGTAGCCGTCTTAAGATATTCGACACCATTATTCCGGGCTTCGTTAAAGGCCGCGTCGGCCGACACATACGCCTGTCGTGTCGCGTCATTCTTGTCGTCGATGAACGCAAGTGCCGCTTTTTCACGCACCTCATGGGCTGAATTGAAAGTTGTTTGAAGAGACTGGTACTGAGCGTTCTGCTCGACCTTTGCCGTCTCGACGGAATTAAAGATCATCGGCGGTGTTGCAAATTGATAGAACACGAACACAAGTACGCCGATCAGCAGGATCATGAACTGCATCGGGATCTTTAAGAACGCGCTCATTAGGACGGATGTTCGTCCTTCGCTGACAGATCTCGCCGTCAGGAAACGCTGGACCTGGCTCTGGTCGCATCCGAAATAAGAAAGGAATAGAAACAATGCGGCAATGACGCCGGACCACAGCGTGTATTTTTCCGTAAGGTCAAAACTTAGATCGACCGTCTGTAATTTACCTAATGAGCCGGCGAGAAAAAGCCCGTCGCTCATCGAAACCTCAGCAGGAAACTGCGAGATGATTACGAACATACAGACGAAAAGGCCAAAGAAGATGACGACCATCTGCTTTACATCCGTCCACGTCACGGCCTGAACGCCGCCGATCATCGTATAAAAGGTGGTCGATAATCCCATTACAAAGATCGTCACGATCTCGCTCCAGCCAAGTACGATCGATAGGATCACGGAAGGAGCGGCAATTATCACGCCGACGCCCAACCCGCGCGAGATCAGGAACATAAAGCTGGTCAATGAGCGTGTTTTCGCGTCAAAACGGCGTTCCAGATATTCGTATGCGGTGTAAACATTTGCCCGGTAAAAAAATGGAATGACCGTAATACAGATGATCACCATCGCCAGCGGCAGGCCGTAATAGAACTGAATGAACCGCATGCCGTCGGTATATGCCTGGCCGGTCGTACCGACCAGCGTGATGGCCGAAAGCTGTGTCGCCATCACCGACAACCCAACCGCCCACCACGGCAGGCTCCGGTTTGCAAGAAAATATCCTTCGACGTCGCCGCTGTGCTTCGTCATCCTGATCCCGTCCCATATGACGTAAGCAAGATAGCCGACAACGACCGCCCAATCCAGAAATCTCATTTTGGTCTTAGCTAGAAAAGTATCGCGAAAACGCCCAGAGCGCCGAGATCACAATCACCGTCGTGATGATCACCCCAACATAAACCTTGTACCACCAGTTATCCGGCAGTTCCTCAACAGGCTCAGTATTTTTCGACCCGTGCGATCCCATTTTTATTTATTCGGAGAGAAGATTATATCAAGACGTCCGGTGCCCAAACTACTCGTCCGAGCACCGGAATCGGCCAATTAGAAAATGAACTTAAACCCGACCTGTCCCTGACGGCTTTCCTGGGCAGTTCGGATGAACGTTGCGTAATTTACGGGCGAAGGCAATTCACCTGTCGATTGACAGAGAGTGGGACATGCAATGGTGGTGCCTGTGCCATAACTCAGCGTACTGTTGATGTTGAATATATTGGTTGCTTCAGCGAATACCTCTAGTTTGAATCGTTCCGTGAATGGGATGATTCTAGAATACCTAAAGTCAACGTTGAAGAATCCAGGAGCCCGGCCGGCATTCCTCTCCAGGCCTACTGGAATGTCGTTTCCAATACCATCTCCATTAAGGTCATAGTTTGTAACGATCGGGAATGTCTCCCCACTGCCCGCAAAAGCCGTGAATCCAAATTGGTTTTGGTTCAGGATATATCCCAAGATTTTGTTGCCTACATCAAATTTCGGACGGGCAACAAAACTTGATGAGACCGTATGACGTTGATCGGCAACGCCGTAGCCCCAATCAAACTCACGATTGGTCGGGTCACTCTGACTGGCCGTTCCCACACCTTGGAGATTCCGTTCGGGCGCGTTGTCGCGAACCTTGGAGAGCGTGTAGTTGAAGCTAAACTGGTAACCTTGGGAGAATCGTTTGCTCATCTGAAGAGTCAGGGCGTTGTAATTCGAGTTTCCGCCCGAACCAACTTCGATGATATTCGCGAAACTGGTATTGATCTTATTGTAACAGGGTATCGACCTTGTTGGATCCGCCGGGTTCGGCCCGTGGTAACTTGGTCTCCCATCAGCCAACTGTAAGGCGGGGTTAACGCGGCAGTTGATCTGTTTGTAGACAGCAAGCTGGCGTCCCTCCGAATGAATATATCCCACTGTAAATGAGTAGTTCGAGGTCAGTGCCTGCTCCAACTGGGTCTGGAAGTGCATTGCATACATATTGTTGAAGTCAGGTGAAATAACTTCAATACTTGGCGGCGGCAGGAGCGATGCAGGAATGGACCCAAGCGTATTAGGAAATGTCGGATATCCCGGTGTCGCATTTCCGGTGCCGAGCCTTCCTGTACCCGAAAATGAACGGTTCGCGTATCGGCCAACACCATTCTCCTGCAAAGCTCCTTCATACTGCGAAAGATATACCGTGTCGTAGTAAATACCAAAACTCCCTCGGACTACTGTTGGTCGGCTGCCACCTCGAAGGGCGTACACTGCCCCCAATCTCGGCGCAAAGTTGTTCTTGTCAACCTTGAACTCCTTCGACTGTGCGAGTGGTGCGTCAGCGATACCGTCAGGAATGTTGTATAGATCGTAGCGAAGGCCAAGGTTGAACTTCAGCTTACGCGTTGCTTTCCAGTCATCTTGAACGAAAAAGTTGTAGAACTCGGTGTTGTACTCAAACTCCGGATCACCCATGGTTTCGGAGTAACTCGTATATCGCGTTCGCTGATCGACGGTTGCACCAGGAGCTACGGCGTTTAGGTAGGTTGGCAGGTCGGGAAATGTGTAGGTCGCGTTTACGTTTGATCGGCGAAAATCGTAGATCATATTTACGCCGCCTCCAAACTTGATCGTATGATCGCCCTTCGTCCAGGTCAGATTGTTCTGGATTTGGTTCATCGTCTCGATCGGTGAGATCGCATTAATGTTCGCGGCCGCGCCAAACGATGCAACCCCCGTGATCGTCACCGAAAAAGGCGAATTCGGCGTATATTGAGTCGGCAGAAATATAGAATTCCGATGTGCCCTCTGATAGCGGAACTCATTGAAAACATTCGGCGTTAGAATTGAAGCAAGCTGGATCGCCAAGGAATTTGACTTGTCGTCCAGATCAACCGTCCTTTCGAGAGTGTTCGTTCCACCACCAACATTATTTGGCGAAAAATTTGTAAAGCGAATGAACCGTCCGGTTAATCGATGATCCTTGGTGATCTGCGCATCGGTTCTAAAGATAAAGAAGTTCACCTTTTGAGACGCGGGAATTGTATCGACAAAAATGCTCGACGGTACTCCAACCGCGATCAAGGCCGCCTTGTTAGCGGGCGTGATATTTACCAACTGCTGCGGTCGGCCCGAAAAATCGCGATTTACCCACTCATATCCGCCATAAAAATGCCAGCGATCTTTGATGATCGGACCGCCGATGGCTACGGTAATATCATCTACCGTCGTCGGTGGCTTTACCGCCGTCGGGGAAGATTCGAACGGACGAGAAGACATTGCCGTGCGTCGAAATCGATAGCCGCCGGATCCATGAATTCCGTTTGTGCCAGATGGTGTGATGTTATTCATCACCAAGCCCGGCGTCTGGCCGAATTCTGCGGAGAACCCGTTGGTCACAAGTTGGACTTCGCTGATAAACGTCTCCGAGATCGGAACAAGGCGAAGACCGCCGCTGTTCGCCTGCGTATTGACGTTTCCGTCGAGTTGGAAATTTGTGCGGCGGGCGTAGCCGTTGGCACTGACGCGGGGAACGCCGAATTCGGTATTTGGACGTCCGACTACGTTTGCCTGAAGCAATGAGAAGTTATAAGGATTTCGCGAAACGAGCGGCAGATCTTGTATTTCGCGCGTGTTCATCACGCGGCCAAGGTCTATTTTACCCGGATCAGCTATCGGAGCGTCCGAGGTGATCGTAACCGTGTTCTCAAGTCCGCCAACCTCAAGGGCCATGTCGATCGTAGCAGTCTGTCCTGCAACCAGCGTTATTCCGTCGCGGATAAGTCGCTTAAAATTTGAGGCCTCGACCGTGACCTTGTATGAGCCAAGCGGCAGCAATGGAAAGCGGTAAACTCCGCTTGAGTCCGTGGTCGCGGTTCGTTCCGTTCCCGTTCCTGTATTTACCGCAACGACGTTCGCTCCTGCGACCGCTGCTCCGTTTGCGTCGGAAACGACGCCTTCGATTTGACCGTTCAATGCCTGAGCCTGGGCGTTCACATCGTGAAGGCCGACGGCAAATATAGCTGACAACACAAAAACTATGGACAAGAACTTAGCAAAAACGTGTGTGTGCATATACGGGATCTCCATTGCTTTTTATTACTAACGGATCTATCCAATTCAAGGTGTCTTGATTCGGATCGTGCTTCCGGATCGTTGGCTTGACCAATTATGTAGTGGAGCCGTTTCGGTCAATTCAAATGTTTGTCGGTAGTACCAACAAAGTTTTAGTATATCTCGGCTGTTAATGTCAAGTTAACATAACTACGCAAGGAAACGGCCTAAAGGATTGCACTCAACTAGCCGATCCAAACTTGCGAGCCAGCACAAGGCCAAATGCTCCGATCAGTGTCGGGGCGTCGCCAAGCGACGACGGCATCAGTACCGTTTGCGGCAAGCCGGCCAGGACGCTGCGTTCCATTACTCGATTCAGCTGCGCCTCGTACAGGTGCCATGCCTTTGTGATCTTTCCGCTGACGACAACAACCTGCGGACTCAGGCCGACGATCAGGTTCGAAATGCCGTTGCCGAGGTAATGAACAGTTTCCTTCATCGCCTGCAAAGCGTGCTTCTCACCATTGACCGCAAGCTCCACGAGATCGCTGATGTCGATGTTAGCCTGCTTCATTTCATCGAGTTCCAGCAAGCCGCGATAGCGTGCAACAAAGGCCTTCTCCGATGCGTAAGCTTCCCAGCATTCGCGGCTGCCGCAGGAGCAGTCGACCGGGGCGTTGTCGCCGGCGATCATATGGCCGAACTCACCGCCCGCACCTTTCTCGCCGCGATACACCTGGCCGTCGAAAATAATGCCGGTACCGATTCCCTCTCCGACCAAAACCATCAGGAAAGTGTCTGTTTTCCTTATCTTTTCGTGTCCGAACCACAATTCGGCAAGGGCTGTGGCGTTCGCATCGTTCTCGACTGTGACGCTCATTCCAGTCTCGCTTTCAAGCTGCTGGCAGATGTCCCAATTGCGCCAATTGAAATACGGGACGTGAAAGATCTTGCCCAATTTTTGATCGACCAGGCCCGGAACGCTCATCCCGATCTCAAGGCCACTATGACCATTCGAGCCAGCGAGGCGCTTCGTCCTTTCGATGATCTGCGCGGTCATAAACCCAACGTCAGGCGAGGTTGAAAATGTTTCTTTTTCCAGGACATTCCCGGCAAGGTCAGCCAAAGCTATCGTCGTGGTCCGCGGCGTAAGGTCGATGCCGACCGCGACCGCTGTGCCTGTTTTCAACTTATACAGCGTCGGCTTTCGCCCGCCGGTCGATATGCCCGACCCTATCTCTACGATCAATTCATCAACGATCAACTCATCGACGATCACCGAAACGGTCGACCGGTGAAGCTCGGTCTGCCGGGCTATCTCTGCCCGTGAGATCGGCGATCGATCGCGAACGTAATTCAGCACGATCTGTTTGTTGATGTCGCGGATCGTATTTAGCCGCGCGATCTGATTTTTTGCTTGTTGAAGATTTATTCGTCTCATGAAAAACGCAGCAAAAGGTCGTGTATTTCTCGTATCTTATTGATAGATACACATTTAGCTAAATTACTAGTACTTAGTTGTATCTGCCGACAAACTATTTGTAACCTGTTTCTTTTGATAAATCAAGCGCAATTTGCATGTGTCATAAAGGGACTTATATAAACCCGAGACAAAAAGCAGGTCAGAATGATACAAATTTCGGCCGATGTAGACTAACTTCTGTGGAAGCCCCGTTCAATATCTTTCATTGATAAACGAAGAATTACAGGACGGCCGTGCGGACAGGTTGTTGGCGACGATGTCGTCAATAGACGCTCGATAAGCCAGTGCATCTTTTCGGGCGTCAGCTTCATGTTGATCTTCACGGCTGCCTTGCAGGCCAATGACGCGGCAATATCGTCACGCAAGGTCGATTTGGCGTCACCGCGTTTTTCGACCTCGACGTTATCAAGTATTTCGGCGAGAAGATTTCTCGCTTCCGAAGCAGGCAGATCGGTCGGGATCGATTTGATCGCCACCGTCCTTCCGGAAAGCCGCATCACGCCAAACCCCAGGCTGGCCAGCTCTTCCTCGACAAGCTGAAATGCCTCGGTCTGAGCTGGTGACAGGTCAAAGGTTTCGGGCAGAAGAAGATTTTGCGATTCGATCAGCCGTTCCGATTCCTTACGCCGAAACTTGTCGAACAATATACGTTCGTGGGCAACGTGCTGGTCGATCAGCAGCAAGCCCTCGTCATCGACCGCGATAATAAAACTATCGTGAAGTTGTGCGATAGGGCGTATTTTCGAATGCGAAAGGCTTTCAACTTCGGCGATCTTTGCGACACGCTCGGCCGAGTTTACCGGCGGGAGAATAGCGTATCCGGGCGGCACCGCATCTATCAAACCACTATCGGCTGAAGCAGTCGCCGCGTCCGCACGCATCTCGGCTGCTTTCTCAAACGCCTCCGAAAAGCTCGCCAGTTTGTCTTCGACTTGCGGGGCAAAGTGGCTAACTTCCGAATTCTCGGCAACAACAGAATCGAGACGGTCGGCGACTGGCTGCGAATCGAAACTTATCCTCGGTTGATCTGGAACCGGCGGACTAAATACGGCACGATCTACGGGTGAAATATAAGACTGCTCCGGTTCGGGAAGCGGAGATTCTTCAACCGCCGGGACGATACCAGCCTGCGAAAGGGCTTCGCGGATCGCTTCGGCGATCACGTCCTTAACGGCCTCGTTCCGGCGAAAGCGGATCTCTGTCTTGGCGGGATGTACGTTCACGTCGATCTCTTCGACCGGAACATCCAGGAAGAGGAATGCGACTGGATAAACACCGTGCGGCAGTACCGATCGGTAGCCTTCGAGCAAGCCGCCGGCAATTGTCTTGTCGCGAACGAACCGCTGATTAACGAAGAAGTATTGCGAGTCTTTATTCGTGCGCCGTTCGCGCGGAGCAGAGATGTAACCCGAGACTTTCGCTACGTAATCACGCCCGCCTGACACAGGCAGCAAGCTGT